>Ga0315282_10002750_pt1 | contig 31960 bp, 42 predicted proteins | sample YL17G07_20_MG_FD_203693 | JGI IMG/M metagenome (GOLD analysis project Ga0315282, IMG submission 203693) | Sediment microbial communities from Yellowstone Lake, YNP, Wyoming, USA - YL17G07_20 | ecosystem: Environmental > Aquatic > Freshwater > Lake > Sediment | place: USA: Wyoming | collected...
TGTTTTTTGGGTAGCGCTCTCTTCAGGAGCCTACCAATTACTTCTTTATTTTCAGAATAGAAAAAGTTTACGCTACTGCATGACTGAACTCCCAGTCAAAGACTGGGCAGAAAGTTTTGCATTCTAAATCATTAAAACAAAATTATTATAAACAACATATCATTACTTAAAAGGGGGATTTTATTGGATATAAGCACACCATTACTGCTCTATAAAAGGTTAGACATCCAGAATGCAATTATTGAAAACGCCAAAAATAGGGAAATAGCAATTAAGTTTGGTGAGAGCGGTTTTGGAAAACGCCCTGACATATTAAAATATCCAAAAGATGTTATAGAGCTTGCAAAACAGGGCGCTACTTCTTTTCATGCATCTGAAGAATTGTGGAAAAATCCCCTTCAGTTAGACCCAATGATGAAAAAAGGGGACATGGAAAATTTGCGCATTGGATGGGATCTTGTCTTGGACATTGACTGCCAGATCTGGAAACTGGCTAAGATTACAACATGGCTTATTATAAAAGCGCTAAAAGAGCATAATATTAGCTCAATTTCATTGAAATTTTCAGGAAACAAAGGTTTCCATATTGGCATTCCTTTTGAGGCATTCCCAGAAAAAATCAATAATAGTGAGACAAAAAATTTGTTTCCTGAAGCGCCAAGAAGTATTGCATTATATTTGCTGGATTACATAAATTCCAATTACATAAAGGTTGAAAAAGACGAAAAAATAATGTTTGGAGGAAAATTTGCCATCACTTTCCAAAAACTGGCTGAAGCAACAAAAAAAAGCATGAATGATTTAACGATAAGACATTGCTCAAGTTGTAACAATATCATAAAGGGTGAAAAGCAAAAAATAACTGAATTTGTGTGTAAAAAATGCAGCTCTGCCATTACCTCAAATGACCCTTTTATGAAATGCCCTAAATGCAAGATATTCATGGAAAAACTAGAGCATGAAAAGGCATTATGCAAATGCGGTTCAAATAATTTCTACAGGAAATTCAATGCATTATCTGTAATTGAGGTTGACACTATCCTTATATCTTCAAGGCACCTTTTCAGAATGCCTTATTCACTAAATGAAAAGTCTGGATTAGTCTCCTTGCCCATAAGTCCTGATAATGTCTTATCGTTTGAAAAAGAGATGGCTCACCCAAAGAATATTAAATTGACTAAACCTAATTTTCTGGATAGACAGAATGTTAAGAAAGGGGAAGCATCCTTATTGCTGGAAAGATCTCTTGGTTTTAATCTGGAAAAACAAAAAGGATTAGAGGGAAAGAAGGAAAAAAATTTTGAATCATTGACAGAAGCGCTACCTGAGCAGTTCTTTCCCCCCTGTATTCAAAAGATATTAAAAGGATTGGAAGATGGGAAGAAAAGAAGCATGTTCATCTTAACAAACTTCTTGACTTCTGTTGGCTGGGATTATGAAAAGATTAATGCATTGCTTCATGAATGGAACAAAAAGAATGCAGAACCTTTAAGGGAGGTTAATATTACTGGCCAAATCAGATATCATAAGCAGAGGAAAAAGAAAATACTACCCCCTAACTGCCAAAATAAGATGTATTATGTTGACATGAGAATCTGCAATCCGGATGATTTGTGCAAAAAAATAAAAAATCCCGTCAATTATTCTATCTTAAAGACAAGATACTTAAACAAAGGTGACAAAAAAAGGAGGAGCAAAAGCCAAACTTCGGCAGATAGCTCAAAAGTTGAGGAAACAAAGAAAAAATAGTCATCGACAGTAAATCAAAACAGTAACCTTTATAAATGGCCTTCTATTTCCAAACTATCTTAACATATTTTGTATGTTTAGATAAGCCTGAAAAGCAGTCCTTTTCAGTACAGAACTACTGTATTCTATAAAGGACTTCAAAAAAAGGCTTTTTACACATAAAATTCAGTTTAGATGGAAGAGGCTGGTTAAAGCAGTATGCCACAAATTAGAAAACCGAGGAAAGGAAGTATGCAGTATTGGCCCAGAAAAAGGGCTAAAAGGATGTATGCTAAAGTCAGCGCCTGGGCGCAATCGGATGAACCGAAGCCATTGGGTTTTGCAGGTTACAAGGTTGGCATGGCTCATGTCATATTTAATGATACAAGAAAAACATCAGTAACAAAAGGGATGGAGGTTTCTTATCCAGTAACTATCATTGAATGTCCTCCATTAAAGATTGCTTCTATACGTTTCTACAAAAAAACAAATTCTGGTTTTAACATTCTATCTGAGGTTTTTTCTGATAAGCTTGACAAAGAGCTGACAAGAAAGATTATAATCCCAAAAAAAATAACTAAAAAGATAGAGGATATCAAGGATTTTGATGATATCAGGCTTCTTGCTTATACTCAGCCCAAGTTAACTGGAATCGGAAAGAAAAAACCAGAGATTTTTGAGATAGGATTAGGCGGTAAAAAGGAAGAAAAGCTAAAATATGCTATAGAAAAATTAGGAAAAGAGATAGGAGTAAATGATGTTTTAAAACAAGGCCAACAGCTTGATATCCATGGCATAACAAAAGGCAAAGGAGTTCAGGGTCCTGTTAAAAGATTCGGTATTGGTCTAAAAGCGCACAAATCGGAAAAGGTAAGAAGGCAGCCAGGTTCTTTAGGAGGATGGCGTGGCCAGGGTCATACTATGTATAGAGTTTCTCATGCAGGTAAGATGGGTTACCATCAAAGAACAGAATATAACAAATTATTATTAAAAATAGGTAATAAGCCAAATGATATTAATCCAAGTGGCGGTTTTATGCATTATGGCTTGATAAAAAATGAATATGTATTAGTTAAAGGTGGAATATTCGGTCCTGCAAAAAGGATTATTAGGTTCAATCATGCCATAAGGCCCAATAAACATATATCAGGAGATATCTCAATTAGCCAGGTAGTTTTATGAAAATCATCGGAATAGAAGGGAATGCAACAGGCAATAAGAATCTGCCTGTACAGTTTAATGAAGAGATAAGGCCAGACCTTATCAAAAGGGCTGTTTTAACTATCCAGACCAACAGAAGGCAAAGATATGGGGCATCACCAGATGCAGGAAAAAGGGCATCTGCTAAATTATCAAGAAGAAGACACGATTATAGGGGAGCTTACGGAATTGGAATAAGCAGGGTCCCAAGAAAAATAATGTCAAGGAGAGGAACAAGGATGAACTGGGTTGGAGCTTTTGCAGTAGGAACAGTTGGAGGCCGAAGAGCCCATCCGCCAAAGTCGGAAAAAATATGGGAAAAAAAGATTAACAAAAAAGAGAGTAATAAGGCAGTAAGAAGCGCTATTGCAGCCACAGTTTCATCCGAATACGTAAAGGAGCACGGGCACCTGCTACCAAAAAATTATCCATTCATCATCGATAATAAATTTGAATCTTTAGAAAAAACCCAGGAAGTAATAAAAGCCCTTGAGAAAATAGGTATAAAAGAAGAGCTTGAAAGGGTATCAGTAAAAAAAGTCAGGGCTGGGAAGGGCAAATTAAGAGGCAGACCTTACAAAACGAGGAAAGGCCCGTTGATTGTTGTTGGAAAGGATTGCAGCTTGGTAAAAAGCGCAAAAAATATCAGCGGTATTGATGTTGTTGAAGCAAAAAATCTTAATGCTGAATTATTAGCTCCAGGTGCAAAACCAGGAAGGCTGACATTATGGACTGCTTCCTCAATAGACTTGATAGAGAAAGAGAGGTTGTTCACATAAAATGGATCCATACGATATAGTAAGGTACCCCTTATCAACAGAAAAATCAATAAGGTTGATGGAATCAGAAAACAAGCTAATTTTTGTAGTTGGTAAAAAAACAAACAAAAAGGAAATAAAAGAAGCAACTGAAAAGATGTTTAAAGTAAAAGTAGTTGGAGTAAAAACCTGCATCAGTAATGGTAAAAAAATAGCTTATATAAAATTTTCAGCAGAAACACCTGCCATCGATATTGCCACTCAACTAGGTTTAATGTGATTATAGGGTGATATAATGGGTAAAAACTTAACTCAACAGAAACGAGGAAAGGGCTCACCCAGATACAGGGCTCCTAGCTTTAGATATGCTGGAAAAGTGGAGTATCCTACGCCAAGGAAAGACATAATTAATGCTACTGTGATAGATTTAGTGGATAGCTCAGGTCATAGCGGCCCATTGGCAAAAGTTGATTATGGTGATAAGGAACAAGGGTTACTATTTGCACCAGAGGGAATAAGAGTGGGCGATTCCATATCAGCTGGAAACTCTGTTCCGCTAAAATCAGGCAACATCTTACCATTAAAAGACATACCCGAAGGCACTCCCATTTACAATCTTGAAAGTAGTTTTGGAGATGGCGGAAAGTTTGTTAGGAGCTCAGGAACCTTTGCCAAAATAATTGCGAAGCTGGGAGGAGATATTATTGTTGAGCTCCCCTCCAGAAAAAGAAGGACATTCAATGAAAACTGTAGGGCTACAATCGGAATCATTGCAGGCTCTGGCAGATTGGAAAAGCCTTTTTTAAAGGCAGGCAGAAGGTATTTTGCAATGAAAGCCAAGAACAAACTGTGGCCCATTGTGTCTGCTACAAGCATGAATGCAGTTGCCCATCCATATGGAGGCCACTCAAGCTGCAGGCATAAATGCTCTTTTGCTACTTCAAGAAACGCCCCTCCAGGAAGGAAGGTTGGTAAGATAGCTCCAAGAAGGACAGGCAGGACAAAGCGATAAAAATGGCTAAAAAAGAATTTGAATATAAGGGAAAAACTTTGGAAGAACTGAAAAAGTTAAGCATGGCTGCTTTGGGAGAGTTATTGCCTGCAAGGCAAAAAAGGACATTGAAAAGAGGGTTCACGGATCAGCAGAAAATATTGTTGAAACTTATAAGATCCAACAAGCCTAATCTAAAGACCCATTGCAGGGACCTTATAATATTGCCAGAGATGGTAGGCATTACAATCAAGGTATTCAATGGAAAAACGTTCATGCCAGTTTCCATTCAGGAAGACATGATTGGTCACTATCTTGGAGAATTTGTACTCACAAGAAAGTCTGTTCAACATTCAGCCCCAGGCATCGGAGCAACAAGATCCAGCGCAAGCGTATCTGTAAAATAAAATGTACCACTACCCAATTCAGGATTATAACAAAGAGCACATGGCAAGGTGCGTAGGCATAGGTTTGCCTGTATCAAGAAAGGATTCGATAGAGATTTGCAGTTTTATCAGGGGCAAAAAAATTAGCAGGGTTAAATCAGAACTTAAAGAGATTATTGATATAAAAAAAGCGCTTCCGATCAAAAGGTTCAACAAAAACTTAGGCCATAAGAAAAAGATAGGCCCAGGAAAATATCCTAAAAAAACAGCTGAGGAAATCTTAAAATTAGTGGAAAGCGTTGAGGGAAATGCCCAGTTTAAAGGGCTCAACACAGCTGAGCTTATAATCTGTCATGCATCTGCATGTAAAGGTGTCACCCAATGGCATTATGGCAGGCAGAGAAGGATAAAAGCAAAGAGAACTAATATCGTTATTGTTGTAAAGGAAGAAAAAGGAGTCAAAGATAAAGGGAAAGATTCAAAGGCTGAAAAATCAAAAGAAAGTGTAAAAAATATTCAAAAAAAAGCTGAAAAAAAATGATAGAAAGAAAGTTTGTAACGGAAAAGATTAAGGAATTCCAGATTCAGGAAACCATTTCAAATAGCCTAAAAAACGCAGGCATCTCAAAGATAAATATGAAAAAAACCCCATTGGGAGAAAAGATAATTATATTCACATCAAGACCAGGTTTAGTGGTTGGAAAAAAGGGGGAAAGCATAAAGAAACTGACAAAACAATTGAAGAAAAAGTTTAACCTTGAAAATCCTCAAATAGAGATTGATGAAGTTGAAAATCCAAATCTTAATGCAAAAACAGTTGCTGAAAAAATTGTCACATCTTTGGAGATGTTTGGAACGACAAAGTTTAAGGGAATTGGTCATAAGGCAATGACAGATGTGATGAATGCAGGCGCATTAGGTATTGAAATTGTGATATCAGGGAAGATACCTAGCGCAAGAGCTAAGTCATGGCGTTTTTATTCGGGTTATATAAAGAAGTGTGGTGACTTTGCATTGACTGGCGTGGATGTCGCATATGGAGCTGCAAAATTAAAGACAGGTATTGTGGGTGTCAAGGTCAAGATTATGCCGCCAACAGCAAAACTGCCTGACAGGATAGACTTTTCCCAGTTAGAGGCTCCTCAACCTAAAGAAACTAAAACCGTTAAAGATGAAGTTAAGGCAGAACCTGAAAAAGCAGATATTCCTAAAGTTGAAGAAAAAGTCCAAAAAAAGAAGGATGTTTCAAAAGCAAAAAAAATTAAAAAACAAGCTAAAGAGGAAGTAGCAGAAGATGAAAATAAAGGAAATCAAAGTAATGAGTGAAGAAGAGCTCAGCAATAAGTTAGAGGAGCTAAAAAAAGAGCTTATGAAGATTAATGCTCAGATTGCCACTGGCACAACTCCGAAAAGTCCAGGCAGTGTAAGGCAAATCAAGAAGACAATTTCCAAGATTTTGATGATAAAAAAACCGGAGGTAAAGAAAAAGGATGGGTGAAATTTGCTCTAAATGCGGGCTGCCAAAGGAGCTGTGCGTTTGTGAAACGATAGCGAAGGAAGACCAAAGAATTAAAGTGTACTTGATTGCCAAAAAATTCAACAAAAACTACACAGTTGTTGAAGGGATAAACGAAAAGGATATCGATATGAAGGGTTTGGCAAAAAAATTGAAGACAAAATTGGCATGCGGCGGGACAATAAAGGACGGAAGAATTGAACTGCAGGGAGAACACAGGCAAAAAGTCAGAGAAATACTGGTTGAATCTGGATTCGCCAAAGAAACTATAGATGTAAAGTAACAGCATTCAAAAAGCCTAAAGAGGAATGAAAATGGAGAATAAAAAAAGTATAGGAATAAATGTAGAATTTCCTAAACAGAGCTGTAATGATAAAAATTGCCCTTTTCATGGTTACTTAAAATGCAGAGGCAGGCTTTTTTCAGGAACAGTCGTATCTGCAAAAATGCATAAAACCGTTGTTGTAGAATGGTTTAGGACAATCAAATTGCCAAAATATGAGAGATATGAGAAGAAAAGAACAAAAATAAAAGCCCATAATCCTCCGTGCTTAAACGCAAAAGAGGGAGACATTGTACAAATATCCGAGTGTAGGCCTTTAAGCAAAACCAAGAATTTTGTGGTTATTGGGATAACTGGTAAAGAAAGTGGATTCACAGAAAAGAGAGTGGCATTGGAAGAAGGCAAATTCAAGGTTAAGAAGAAAGAAGAACTTAACAAGTTAGAAGAGGAAAAAGAAAATGAAGGCAATTAGGGCCAGGATAACCAAAGGACTACCTGTTTGCGCTGAGATAGAAACTTGCGACAATTCAGGGGCGAAATTGCTTAAAATATTTACTGTGATGGGATACAAATCAGTAAAAGGAAGGATTCCTGCCGGAGGGGTTGGGAGCCTTGTGATGGCATCTGTAAAGAAAGGAAGGCCAGACATGCGTAAGCAGGTTGTCTTTGCAGTGATTGTTAGGCAAAGAAAAGAGTACAGAAGGCCCGATGGTACAAGAATCAAGTTCGAGGATAATGCTGCTGTAGTGCTAAAGGATGACAAAGGAAATCCAAAAGGCACTATCTTTAAAGGAGCTATCGCAAAAGAAGTTACAGAAAGATGGCCTGGAATAGCAAAAATAGCAAGGATTGTTGTTTGAAATGAAGAAACAATTTTCAATTAGCTGGAAAAACAGCACTCAAACAAGGAAACAGAGGAAGTACAGGTATAATGCTCCACTCCACATTAAGCAAAAATTTATGCACTCTCATCTCTCCAAGGAGTTGCAAACAAAATACGGAAAAAAGGCATGTGGTTTGAAAAAAGGAGACAAAGTTAAGATTGCAAGAGGTCAATTCAAGAAAATTGAAAATAAGGTAGAGGAGATTGACCTAAAAAAATGCAGAGTATATATCACTGGAGCAGATATAACAAAAAAAGATGGCAACAAAACTCGCTACCCGATTCATCCCTCAAATCTAATTATTACAGAATTAAATATGGATGATAAGATGAGAGAAAAAGCATTAAAAAGGAAAAGTGGTAAAAATGCATAAATTAAAAAGGATAGCTGCGCCTAAATCATGGCCAATTGACAGAAAGGGTCTGACCTTTATAACCAAACCTAAGCCTGGTCCGCATCCATTGGAATTTAGCTTGCCTTTAATCGTAATAATAAAGGATTTGATGAAATATGCACATAACAAGAAAGAAGTGAGGAATATACTGTTTAACAAGAATATACTCATTGATGGGGTAAGAAGAAAAGACCACAGACTACCAGTTGGGTTGTTTGATGTTATAGATATTGCTGATAAAAAAGAGCAGTTTAGAGTCATTATAAATAAAAAAGGCAAGATCAGCTATTATCCTATAAGCAAGACTGATGCAAGTATAAAACCATGTAAGATAATAGGGAAAACAAAGATAAAAGGAAAGACTCAGATTAACTTGTTTGATGGAAAGAATATTTTAGTGGATAAAGATGATTATAAACCTGGAGATTCACTTTTATTATCTCTGCCAAAAAAAGATATAAAAAAGCACCTCAAATTGGAAAAAGGTGCAACAATATACTTAGTTGGCGGAAAACATATTGGAACAACAGGTACTGTCGAAAGTATATCATCTAAAAAAATCTTATATAAAGAAACATCTGGAAATAGTTTTGAGACCTTAAAAAAATATGCTTTTGTGGTAGGAGATAAGAAAAGAGAGATAACTCTGCCTGACTAAAATGAATGTCATGAACAAGATTAGAATCGAAAAAATAACTTTGAACATTGGCGCTGGTAAAGACCAGTCTAAGTTAGATAAGGGCGTGTTGCTTTTAAAAAGTATAACTGAAGCCACACCAGTTAAGACATTTGCTACAAAGAGGATACCAGAATGGGGCATAAGGCCAGGCCTTCCAGTAGGCTGTAAGGTGACTTTAAGAAAGGAAAAGGCAAAATCCTTGCTTATCAGATTACTGAAAACAAAAGACAATATTTTAAGGAAAAAACAGTTTGACGAAAATGGGAATATTGCATTTGGTATTCCTGAATATATAGACATCCCCAACGTAAAATATGACCCGAAAATAGGGATAATGGGCCTTGAGATATGCATAAGCCTAGAAAAGCCAGGATATAGGATTAAGAGAAGGTCTGCACAGAGAACAAAGATTGGGAATAAGCAAAAGGTCACCAAAGAGCAGGCTTTGGAATTCATGAAAAAAGAATTTGGGATAAAGATAGAAGAGGAATAAAAATGAGTTATAGCTCGCACAAAAAGGCATTCAAGCAGTTGAGGGCAAAGCCATTCATACTAAAAAAATTCCTGAAGCACAATGCCCCAAAGGAAAGAAACACGGGTAAAGCAACAAAAAGATGCATACGCTGTGGCAGGATTGGGGGCCACATAGGAAAATACGGATTGCATCTTTGCAGGCAATGTTTTAGGGAAGTTGCACCAAAAATCGGATTCAAAAAATATAATTAAAAGGTGAGATGATGTCATTGAATGATCCGTTGGCAAATGCTTTGTCAACGATACTAAATCATGAAAAAATAGGAAAAAAGGAATGCATAATAAAGCCTATTTCAAAAACAATAAAATTAATACTCACATTAATGAAGGAAAACGGTTATATTGGCGACTTTGAGGAGATTAAGGATAACAAAGGGAATTTGATAAAGATGAACCTGTTGAATAGAATAAATAAATGCGGCGCCATTAAACCAAGACATGCAGTAAAAAAAGAATCATATGAGAAATTTGAGAAAAGATTTTTACCTGCAAAAGACGTTGGAATATTGTTGGTGTCCACATCGTTTGGCATAATGACTCATTATGATTCAAAGAAAAAAGGCGTGGGAGGCAGATTGATTTCATACTGTTATTAAGATGGACAAACAAAAAGGTATAGGGATGAGTGAAGAAATTAACATACCAAATGATGTTAAGGTTGCGATAGACAATGATATAATCACTATTAATGGTAAATGTGGAGAGAATAAAAAGCGCCTGTTTGGCAAGAATGTAAAAATTGAATTAAGGAATGATAAGATAGCTGTATTTTCCAAAAAGTCTTCCCAGCGGGAGAAAAAAATTATAGGTTCATTTAAGGCTCATATAAAAAATTTAATTAAATCAGCTAGAGAAGGTTCCACATACAGTCTTAAGATATGCTCAGGCCATTTCCCCATGAATGTCTCTATTGAAAAAGATAATCTCGTAATTAAGAACTTTTTGGGTGAAAAGATTCCAAGAAGGCTAAAGCTCAGGAAAGGCGTTGATGTAAAAATAGACGGAGATACAATAACAGTTACATCATGCGATAAGGAAAATGCAGGACAGACTGCAGCATCAATAGAGCAGCTTACCAGAAGAACAAATTATGATCACAGGGTATTCCAGGATGGGATATGGATAACAAATAAAGATGGTAAGGAGATGAAATAGGATGGAAAAGCATTTAGCAGAGCTTTTCAAAATCAGGAAAAAGAAGCCTAAATTTAGTATGCAGGATTTTCATAAAAAGAAGAGGCTAAAGACGAGATGGAGAAAGCCAAGAGGCAATGACTCAAAGATCAAGTTTAAGCTAAGGGGATATAGGAAAGGTATATCAACAGGCTATAAAACCCCCGGAATAATTTTTGGATTAAATAAAGATGGAATCAGAGGAATTTTGGTGCAATCCATGAAAGACTTGGATAAGATAAAGAACAGGTTAGAAGCTGCAATAATATCAGGTAAGATCGGAATGAAAAAGAAGGTGGAGATTATAAAAGAAGCTAAAAAGAGATCGATCAAAATACTTAATATAAAAGATACTGATTCATATATCAAAAATGTTGAAGACATTATGAAAAACAAAAAAGAGCTTAAAAAGAAGAAAGAAAGCGCCAAAGAAAAGAAGGGCGTGGCAAAAAAAGAAGATCTAGCTGAAAAGATACATAAAGAAGAGAAAAAGACTGATAAAGAAAAAAAGGAAGAATCCAAAAAGGAGATGGACAAGCTATTAACAAAAAAGGATGCCATGTAAAATGACAAGCCAAATACAAAAGAAATTAGCCGGTCAAATTTTGAAATGCTCAAAGAAAAGAATCCGGTTTGACCCAGAAAGCCTTGACGAGATAAAGGAAGCAATAACCAAGGTAGATGTAAGGTCATTAATTAACCAGGGCCTTATAACAAGGAAACCAGTTAAAGGAGTCTCAAAGTCAAGAGCCAGGAAAAGAAGAAAGCAGAGAAGAAAAGGAAGGCAAAAAGGTTATGCCTCAAGAAAAGGGGCAAAGACAGCAAGGCTTCCTAAGAAACTGGCCTGGATTAGAAAGATCAGGATTCAAAGACAATTCATCCAGCTATTAAGAAATAAGAAACTTATAAGTATACCTACATACAGGTTACTATATAAAAAATGTAGTGGTGGCTTTTTTAGAAGTAAAAGGCATATTAACTTGTACATTGATGAGCATGAGTTGATACAAAAATGAAAAGCAGAAGGCATAATCTGCCATATAGAAGGAAGAGAAAAGGTAAAACAAATTACCACAAAAGGATAAAATTGCTAATATCGGGTAGATTGAGACTGGTTATCAGAAAATCTTTAAACAATATGCTCGCTCAAATTGTAGAATATGATGATGATGGAGATAATGTGCTTTTGTCTGCTCACTCCATGGAACTCAAGAAATATGGATGGAAGGCTAATACAGGGAATATACCTTCTGCTTATTTGACAGGATTTTTGCTTGGAGTAAAGGCAACTAAAAAGGGAATAAAGAACGGCATTTTAGACATAGGTTTGCAGAAGCCTGGTCAAAGGATTTTTGCCGCTTTGAAAGGCGCGGTGGATGGCGGCTTTGAAGTGCCTCACTCAAATGATATACTCCCTAACGAAAAAAGACTAAAAGGCCATCATATCTCTGAATATGCTTCTCTTTCAAAAGGAAAAAATAACTTATTCAGTAATTATGCAAAAAGCAAGATGAATCCTGGGGATTTGCCCAAGCTTTTTGAAGAGATAAAAAACAAGATTAAAGGGGCTGGAATCGATGGTTGAAGGCGCAGATGAAGTAATGGTTGTAGATGTTGTGGAAGAAGAAAAAAGTCTAAGTAAGATTCCACAAAAGACTTTTGATAAAGAAGCTTGGAAACCAAGAACTGGTATTGGAAAAAAAGTAAAGAACAATGAGATTAAGGACATTGATGAGATACTTGACAAAGGTTTGAAAATAATGGAGCAGGAGATAGTTGATGCGCTCCTGCCAAATTTAGAAAAGGATTTGCTCATGATTGGTCAGTCAAAAGGGAAGTTTGGAGGAGGCCAGAGAAGGGTCTTCAAACAGACGCAAAAGAAAACAAGAGAAGGGAACAAGCCACATTTCGCTTCTTTCGCCGTAGTTGGAGATAAAAATGGGCACATTGGTTTAGGATATGGTAAATCAAAAGAAACTGTTCCAGGAAGGGAAAAGGCAATAAGAAATGCCAAGCTAAATCTTATTAAGATAAGAAGAGGCTGTGGTTCCTGGCAGTGCGGATGTAAAGAGCCGCATACCATACCTTTTGCAGTTGATGGAAAATGCGGTTCTGTAAGGATTAGGCTGATGCCTGCCCCTAAAGGCACAGGATTATGTGTTGAGTCAGAATGTCAAAAAATTTTAAGATTGGGTGGTGTAAAGGATGTATGGTCCACAAGTTACGGTCAAACTAGGACAAAAATAAACCTTATCAAAGCATGTTTGGATGCCTTAAGAAAATTGATTGAGACAAAAATGCAGGAAAAATACATAGAAAGTTTGGGTATAATTGAAGGCGCGATAATTGCCAAGGAAGAGATTGCTGCAATAGATTTGAAAGAGGAAACAGATGATGCTAAACCTAATAATGCCTAAGAGGTAAAAAATGGCTGCAAACAAAAAGATAGCTGTAATCAGGATAACAGGTCAGATAAACCTTAAAAATGAGATTAAAGATAGTCTAAACATATTAAGATTATATAAAAAATTCACCTGCGTGGTTGTTGATGCGACACCAAGTATATTAGGCATAATCAAAAAATTGAAGGACCATGTGACTTATGGAGAAGTGACAGAGGAAACAGTAAACCTATTAAAAAAGATGAGAGGGAAAAAAACAAAGGACAAAGACGGAAAGGAAACTTACAAGAAGTTTTACAGATTAAGTCCTCCAAAAGGCGGTTTTGAAAGAAAAGGGACTAAGATCCCTTATAAGATAGGTGGAGTTTTAGGGGATAGAAAAGAAAAAATAAATGACTTAATTCGAAGGATGCTATAAAATGGTTGTCAACAAAGCAAAGAAAAATAAAAGGCAGAGGGGAAGCACTACTCACGGTTGGGGTAGCAGGAAAAAGCATAGAGGAACCGGAAATAAAGGAGGAAAAGGTCATGCGGGCTCTGGAAAAAGGGCAGACTCAAAAAAACCCAGCATATGGAAAGATACAAAATATTTTGGCAAGCACGGATTTAAGAATCTGGGGTTTAAGAAAAAAATAAATGCCATTAACCTGATTGAAATAGAAGAAAAATTAGGGAGTTTTGAATCAGATAAGCTTATATCAAGAGAAAAAGATTTTTATGTTGTTGATTTAGCAAAATTGGGATTTAACAAACTGTTGGGCAAGGGCAACCCTACTAAAAAATACAAAATAACAACAGAATATGCTTCAAAAAAAATTATGGAAAAAATAAAACAAGCAGGTGGAGAAGTCATTCTAACCAGGCAAGGGAATTAAAAATGTCTCTATGGAATTCGTTTATCAATAATTTGCCTGAAGTTGCAGGACCAAGCCAGAAAAAGCTTTCATTTAAAGAAAAGCTCAAATGGACGTCTATAGTATTAGTGATATATTACGTTCTTGGATTGCTTCCCTTATTTGGTCTTGGCAGTAATGCATTATCACAGTTCGAATATTTATCAATAATACTTGGAGCTTCTTTTGGTTCCATTATTTCACTTGGAATAGGACCTATAGTTACGGCATCGATTGTCCTTCAGCTATTGAATGGATCTGGTTTGGTAAAGTTTGATCTTACAACATCAGACGGTAAAAAGAATTTTCAGGGAACCCAAAAATTGCTTTCAATATTCTTCGTACTATTCGAGGCAAGTATCTATGTTTTCATGGGTGGATTAAGCCCAACGCAAACATTCAAAGGAACACCCATTTACTTGCAGATTCAGCTACTACTTGTTTTTCAGCTTTTTTTGGGTGGGTTAATGGTTTTGTTCATGGATGAGGTAGTGAGTAAATGGGGTTTTGGCTCAGGAATTTCATTGTTTATCGCTGCAGGTGTCTCACAGTCAATTTTTATCCAAGCATTTAACTGGCTTCCAGGTCCAAGCGGCGTCTCTGGATTGACATATTCAGCTGGAGCGATTCCTGCCTTATTCCAGTCTTTAGCAGCTGGAGATCCGACAACAGCAGGCATTAAGTTAGCTGCAGTAATATCCACTATTGCAGTATTTGTTATAGCAGTTTATGTCCAAGCAATGAAAGTAGAGATTCCTTTAAGCTTTGGCCGTATCAGGGGCCATGGAATTAGATGGCCCTTATCGTTTATATATACATCCAACATACCAGTAATTTTGGTTGCTGCATTGATGGCAAATTTCCAGTTATGGGCAAGATTGATTCAAAATATCTTTAAACACCCAACCTGGTTTGGCCAGTTTTCACCAAACGGCCAGCTTATCGGTGGATTTGTCTCATGGCTGCGTGGGCCTGACATCGTACAATCAATAATAGAGCAAAAAACTTTCTTTCTTGGAGCAAAACCCTATCTTCAGGCAATTGTCTACATATCATTTATGATTGCTGGTGCAATAATTTTCAGTATTTTCTGGGTTCAGACAGCTGGGATGGATGCAAGTAGCCAGGCAAAACAAATGATGTCCTCTGGGCTTCAGATACCTGGTTTCAGAAAAGACCAAAGAGTTCTAGAAAGATTATTAAACAGGTATATATGGCCTTTAACAATTATGGGTGCTGCTACTGTTGGATTTTTGTCGGCCATTGCGGATTTAACAGGAGCTCTGTCAAGGGGGACAGGTATATTGCTTTCAGTTATGATTATTTACAGGTTGTATGAAGAAATAGCAAAACAACATATGATGGACATGAATCCCATGATGAGAAAATTTATAGGTGGTATTTAATGGCTTTTTTGGATCCTGTATTAGGGCCATTGCTTACACTCAATCCATTAATAATAGTGTTATTGATATCCTTTATAATAACAGTACTGATAACAGTCATCTATAAGTATACTACAAACCAGAATCTTATGAAACAGCTAAAAGATGAGATGAAGGAATTCCAAAAAGAGATGAAAGAATTGAAAAATGATCCTAAAAAAGCTATGGAAGTAAATAAAAAGGCAATGCAGACAAATATGAAATATATGAGCCATTCGATGAGATCCACTCTGATAACATTTATACCAATAATACTTATTTTTGGCTGGATGAATAATAGCATTGCTTATGAGCCAATAAGACCGGGAGAAGAGTTTAGCATAGATGCCTCATTTAGTAAAAACACTCAAGGCACAATTGAATTGGTTGTCCCGGAGGGGATTACATTGATTACTGAATCTGAAAAAACGATTAAAGATGATAAAGCTACATGGGTATTAAAAGGTGAAGAAGGCAGCTATAGTAATGATAAAGCACTTGAGTTCAAGTTTAATAATGAAATTGAATACAAGAATCTAATAATATCAAATAAACAGGAATTTGCTCCTGTAACCCAAGTTGTTAAAGACAGCAAGTTGAAGATAATAAAGATAAATAATCAGCCAATGAAAGTATTGAACCTTTTCGGCTGGAAAATCGGCTGGTTAGGTACTTACATCATTTTTTCAATATTATTAAGCATGCTTTTAAGAAAAATTTTAAAGGTGTATTGAAATGCCAGCTCCAAGATTAAGGTCGAGATCATTAAGGAAGATTTATGTCAGGACTCCGGGTGGGAGGACTATCATACATTACCGCTATAAGAAGCCAGAATTAGCCAAGTGCTCATCTTGCGGAAATCCCCTAAAAGGAGTTCCAAATGAAAGGCCAGATAAGATGAGAAAATTGCCAAAGACCAAAAAAAGGCCATCAAGACCTCATCCTAATTTGTGTTCAAAATGTATGCGTAGAGAAATAATTAGAGAGGCTAGAAAAAATGTTTGAGATAGGTAAATTATGCATTAAAACAGCAGGAAGGGATGCTGGAAAAAAAGCTGTAGTAGTTAGCATTCTAGACGAAAAATATGTCTTAATAGATGGGGAAACAAGAAGAAGAAAATGCAATATTGCCCATCTGGAACCTTTGGAAGGCACTGTTGACATAAAAAAAGATGCTTCTCATGAAGAAATCAGTAAGGCATTTGACGAGATTGGATTAAAAGCAAGAGACGTAACTCCTAAAGAAAAGAAGGAGAGGCCAAAGAAAATAAAGAAGGAGAAAGAAGCAGCAGAACCAAAAGAGAAAAAGAAACCTGCGAAGAAAAGTGAGGAAAAGAAAGAAGTGGTAAAAACAGAGACAAAGAAACCAGTGAAGAAACCAAAAGAAAAAAAGGAAGTAAAGCCTAAAACTAAAAAAGAAGAGAGTAAGAAGAAATAAATAAAAAATTATCTTCCAGCTCTTTGTATTTCAAGGTTCTGTTTGTATACTTCTGTTCTGTTTAAATCTGAATAACCTGGACCCCTATGCTTCAACATCACTATAGGATCCATTCTAGATGGATTACTTATGAGGACTCCTTGTCGTGCAGCTTTGTCAGTTACAAAACCTTCGTCTTGTGTTGGTTGTCCATAGAAAATCTCTGCTGGACTTTCAATTTGTATTTTTGGGCCATCTAAACCTTTAATTGTTCCATGTCCCTGCAGGACAATAAATCCATACGCGCCCTTATCTTGTATCATCACTTCTTTTCCGGGTAATACTGCTAAACGTTTAGCATCAAAGTCTGCAGACCTATAACAAATCCATTCTTCAATATATCCATCTCTCTTCATTGCAGCCATATCTCCAACAGGAACTGGAATCATGAATCTGTGTTCTTTGAATTTTGGATCTAAGTTTAACTGCCAGTTTAGTCTATTTGCAAGTAGTTCATAAGCTTCATCACTTATTTCGTGAGGGGCTTTATCTTTCCAGTATTGGTCAGGAGTGTCTTTCCATAGTAATCCCCACGGAACTTTAGCTTTATCTTGAGTCAATGATTGATACATTGCAAAAACGTCAGAAGCTTTTTGTGGCTCATAAGTGCATAGACTTCCTGGTGCATGCAATATTCCTGGAGGAACGTCCCATCCTGTATTTACTTGAAGTTCATATGACCTTGCAAGTGCTGTTATTTCATTATCCCCTAGATGGAATCTTTTTAAACATGCTATAAGCTGCTCTTTAGTTGTTCCTGGATTAAGTCCAAAAAAAGTGTGTGGAAAAAGTCCATCTGAAAAATTATTAAGTTGTGAAGGAAAGAAATATGCTTCTGGTTTTCCCATTTGCCCTACTAATGCTGCTGCTTTATCATCGTGATGTATATGGTGGGGTAGGGCTGCTAAATTATCAAAAAATTTTGAATACATTGGCCATTTATTGTCATATTGACGAGCTAATCTTTGTCCAATTATTAAAGCACCTAGCATACCCACAGCATCAATGAATCTCACCATGCTTTTACCATCTGCTAATGCGAAACCACTTAATCCTTCATTCTGCAAAGTCAAATCTGCATTGTCTGCAGGAGTGGTAGAACCAAACCATCTTTCATCTAAACCTCTTATACCATCCATAGCGTAAAGGTCTTTTTTATTCAGCTTTAGTCTTCTCCCAGGTTTACAGAAATCACGAGCCACCCAATTGGGTAAAAACATGATTATCCCGCCATTTGCAGTTATGTGATTGCCTGCCCTTCTTTCTACTTCTCGATCATCTACAATCAATTCCAAGCCGTAAGGTTCATAAACTGATGGATTATTTTCTCTCCCCATATATATCATCCCCCAATATTCTATCAAATGATAGTTTTAACTGTTAAAATAACGCTTTTTATTTAAATCTTTTGAATTATCGTCGAGAATTTTTACCACCAACCCAGTTACAAAAATAAAGAAATCTGAAAACTACTTATCTTCAAAAATTTCTGATAAATTTAATTCAAACCCAACAACAGGCATCTCTAATCCGAAGTTTTTTAGGACCTTCGGAGATATTTCCCCGATAAAAGCAACTTTCTTTCCTTTAACTATTACCCTTCCAACCCTGCCCTTAATAAAGGAATCATGCGCAACCTCTTCAATTGTATACTGAATATCGAGCATTCTCAACAAGTAATCAAGAACCTGCTTTACCTCTGTGTAGTCCGCTTTCTCATTTGCGCTTGCAATAGCTATTCTTTCATAGTCAATTATGTCATCTCCTTTTCTGACAGTAACAAGGCCTTGCTCAAAAATCTTTTGAGGATATTCTGCATGCTTGTTTTTAGATAAGACATCTAAGAGCAATGGCAAGAGCCATGACCTGACAGCTGAATATGTTTCAGACATGAAATTCTCAATTTCAATTGTTCCAAAATCTTGGATATTCATATTATTAAGAAGAACAGGCTTGTTGGCTAATATCGGACTCATGATTTCCTGGTATCCTAATCCTGAAATAACATCTCTTGCCTTGCCAATTATGTTAACCATCCTCCTTGTCGAACCAACAGTATATTTTTCCAATGGTACTTCTTTAATTTCATCATAGCCGTACATGATTGCAATGTCCTCAATGACATCAACAGGATGCAATATATCTTTTCTATAATGAGGGATAACAACTTGGCTTTTTACATCATAACCTGCTTTCTCCAGAAGCTTCTTTAGTTCAGCATCTTTTAAATCCAGGCCAATCAATCTCTTTACATCTGCTTTATCTATCTTGATTGTTTCATTGAATAAACATGGAGTAGTCATCTTCTTACCGGAATATTTTATATCAGCAGAATATATCTTAAATCCCCTTTCATACAAAGCCTGGGCAAAAATATTCGCAGCTAACAGTATTGCATCAAGTTCAGTTCCGGTAACTTCAAAAAACAGCTCTTCATCTCCCTCTTCAATCTTTCCGGTTGTAGCTGAATTTATAATTGGAGGGAAACTCAAAACCACTCCCTTGTCATCAACTATGATAGGGTATTTGTTATATCCTTGCAAAATCCATGCATAATCCTTCCCCTTTGGGTGCTCTTCCAAAATCTCCTGCTGAGTCATCTCCTTGGCATAATCAAGAGGTATAAACTTGATTGATTCCGGGCTTGTCGCTTTATAATATACTGGAAATTTGATTTTTTTATACTGGTAAACCCCTATGGCAATCTTCTGTCTTCTCCTTCCATAATTCTCGCATAGCTTTTCCTGAAGTTGTATTATCTGCTTTATCAAATAATCATCAATCTTGTGTCCCTTTGCAACAAATGCCGCTATATAAGGCCTTATCTTGCTGACAGAAGGCTCAACAATAACTTTATAGTTACCCTTCTCAATCTTTATTTTTTGGATTCCCTTTTGCTTGCCTAATACCAGCTTTATCAATCTGGCAAACCCCTCAACAGACCATAGATATGGAAGATTTGTATCTCCAAAATCTATCTTGATTTCATCCTTTTCAGAGGCTTCAAAATCACCTTTGCCATAATGAGCATACTCCTGAACCTCTTCAAGACTGAGTTTTTTTCCTACCAAATGCTGCAAATCAGTTAAGGAAAAGGCTATTGTTGGCATTTAGATTACCTTCGTTGTTCTTAAAAACTTTAAATCATGCGAAAATAATTTCCTGATATCTTTTATGCCTAATTTAAACATGGCTAATCTATCCAGGCCTATACCCCAAGCCAAAACAGAGACTTCTCTTCCAGTAAGTGGTTTTACTAACTCAGGTCTGAATATTCCAGAGCCTCCTAGTTCAATCCATCCCAGCTCAGGGTGCTTTGCATGAAGCTCTGCGCTTGGCTCAGTAAAAGGAAAATACGCAGGAGTGATCTTTATCTGATTTGTTTCTGCAAACTCTTCTGCAAACATCTTTAATAACCCTTTCAGATGCCTAAAGTCCAGCCCTTCTTCAACAACAATCCCCTCTACCTGATTAAAATCCGCAGAGTGCGTTGCATCTACCACATCTGGCCTAAAACAGCGTGCAATTGCAAAATATTTCCCAGGTATCTTTAGTTTATCAGAAGCCAGCATCCTCGCAGATAATGCAGTTCCTTGCGTTCTCAATAACTGCCTATGAGTTTGTTTTGTATCAAATTCATACTGCCATCCCTTGCTTCCCGTGTTATAGCCGTTTTCATGAGCTTCCTTGATCTTCTTAACTAAAGCCTCATCCAGCTTCCCATACTTAGGCTCCTTGATGTAGTATGCTGAATGTATATCCCTAGCTGAATGGAACTGAGGCATAAATAACGCATCCATATCCCAAAAATCTGTTTCAACAACAGGACCAAACATCTCTGTAAATCCCAAGGCAAGAAATCTTGTCCTGACATCATCAAGAAAGTTTCTGTAATGCTGTTTCTTCCCACCATAGATAGAGGGGACATTTATACTCACATCATAAGCCCTAAATTGTTTGCTTGCCCATGAGCCATCTCTGATCATGTTTCTTGTCAATCTGTCAAGAACATTACCTACCTGGATATTTGAATCAATTATCTTTTTTCCAAGCTCTGTTAACTCTGCCCTCTTTAATTTCTGGATGTCTACTTTTACTATATCCTTCCTTTTTTTAAGGTTTTCAAGGCTAAATTTTTCTTCTTCCTTCAGTGAGTTTACCTCAATAGGGAATTCTTTTTGTAAGAATTGCTCCTCGAACATGCCTTTTTCAAGCAGTTTTTTTCCGTTATCCAGTATTTTAACAGCGATTTCTGACCTTTCCTTTGTGATAATTATCGCAGCCTTTTTCTTAAGCACTCCCATGCATACGCTTACTTCGCCTTTGGCAAATTGTCCCTTCTCATTTATCTCTGAGATTGTCATTACCTTATTTTTAATTAACTTAAGAAATTTCTTTTCTGGAAGGCCTTCTTTAATGTATTTCTTGCCATTAGATGCAAGATTCACAACTTCTCTAGATTCTTCCTTAATTTCTATTATGCCCTTATTCTGCAGCCATTGCAAAGCCCTCATGACTTGTACTTCTTCTAAGCCAGAAGCGCTAACCAAGTCCTTTAAGTAGCTGAATTTGTCCAGCAAAGGTAAAACTTTCCTTTCCAGCGGATGCAATTTGTCTACTAACCCTTTTATCTCTTCCATTTTAAATTGTTATTTTTGATTTAAATATAAAATTTAATAAATAAACTTATATTTAAATTTCATACTAATTTATTAGAAGTAATTAACCAGCTCTTAAAAAGGTTATTATTTAATACTCCCTTGGATAGCTGCCAAGAATCTTTAAAAAGAAGCTTCTTTCTATCTCTTTAAATGCCTCTTTGACAGAATCGTCCTCTTTATAGCCCTGCAGGTCCATATAAAAGATATAATCTCCTAACTTACCTTTAGAAGGCCTGGATTCTATTTTAGTAAGATTAATATTCCTTTTGCTAAAGACACCCAACAAGCCATATAATAAACCTGGTTTATCTATTTGGGGGTATATTGCTATGGAAGTCCTGTCCCTGCCAGTTTTTTTGCCTTCTTTTTTACTTAAAACTATAAACCGTGTGACATTAAATTTATTGTCCTGTATGTCTGCCTTGATTATTTTCAGTTTGTATATATCTATTGCCTCCTTTGGCACTATCGCTACTTTTGTTCTGTCTTTTTTTTCTGAAATTATCTTGGCAGAAGCAGCATTAGAATTTGTCTGGATAATCTTAACTTTCCCCAGATTCTTTCTGATGAATTTTTCACATTGTTCGTAGGTCGCAGGATGAACATACAAGGCCTTAATGTCCTTTGCCCCACCATATCCAACTAAATGGTGGTTTATTGGTATTACTATCTCTTTTATTATATTTAGCTCAAATTCCATTAAAGCATCCAAGGTTAAGCCTATTGTGCCTGAGACAGAATTCTCTAATGGAACAACACCCTCATCTACCTCAGCACTGTTAACAGATTGAAAAACATCCCATACAGTATCTTTAAACACAATCTCTGCTCTCGGATTAATCCTTAAAACGGCTTCATGGCTAAATGTTCCTTGCGGACCTAAAGTGGCTATCTTCATCTTGCCCCTCTTTCAACTAATTTTTCGATTAGGTAATTACTGCATTCTTCAGCCTCTTTTTTAAAGTCGCCTAAATAGTTTGCAGCTTCTTCAAAATATCTGATGAATGCTTTGCTATCCTTTTTTTGAATTATCTTGAGCAGCACTTTTGACGTTTCTAAATAAGCCTTAATTGCGTTCTTGGCCAAAGGATTTAATATTTCAATATCAGCATAAAGTTTGGGGTCCTGATTCAAAATTCTTCCTACCATGTCCAATCTTAATTTGTAGATTGGGCTGCTGAACTCTCTGCTCTCCTTGACATCTATTCCCAATTCCTTCAGTGTATGCGAGATTGTTATTGAGCTGAAATGGATGACTCCTTGAATAACTGCCATCATTTGATCATGATGCTTCGGAGTAGTTATTTTTATTCTTGCGCCATTTTTTATTAAGAGGGCATTCATCCATAAAAACCATTTTTCACCCCTAACTTTGCATAGAACAATTGTTTGCCCGTTTATTGAAGATACACTTGGTCCAAAAACAGGATGAGCTCCAACAACCTCTGATTTTGAATATCTTTTCATGGCTTTTACAGGTCCTTCTTTTATTGAAGTCAGATCCATCAATAAGGCATCTTTCCTGACATGAGGCCCTATTTTTTGGATGATGTCCACTGTTGCTGAAATAGGGACAGAAACAATAACGACATCTGATTTTTTTGCGCATTCCTCGTGGCTTAGTTTCGTATTTCTTCCAGCTATCAATACCTTGCAGCCATTTTCCTCAAAGAATTTCCTAAACCAAATGCCCATCTGGCCGGTTCCGCCAATAATTCCAACTACCTTTTTCCCACTCATTTCGTCTTTAATTTCAGCCATTTTTCATCCAATTTAGCCAAGGCATCATATCCCTTTGCCATGTAAAGCGCATCTAAAATAGAGCATGCGACCATTGCTTCAGCAACAACATAAATCCTTGCAACTAATGTAGGATCTCTCCTTGTGATGGGCGTTAAATTTTCTTCCTTCATCTTTTGCATATTGATGCTTGTTTGTTTTATTGAGATTGTTGGAGTTGGTTTTACAGCCACCCTCATCACAAGATCTTCCCCATTAGAGATTCCACCTAAAAACCCTCCTGAATTATTTGTTTTGAATCTAACATGGCCGTCTTTCGTCATATACGGCTGGTCATTGTTCTCTGAACCTTTCATGTTTCCTACCCTAAATCCAGCTCCAAACTCCACTCCTTTGATTGCTCCAATAGAGCATAAAGCGTGTGCAAGAATAGCATTAAGCTTATCAAAAACAGGCTCTCCTAGCCCAGGAGGCACATTATGCGCAATAATTTCAACCACACCTCCTGCTGTATCTCCCTCATCTTTTATCTCCAAAACTTTTTTCTCCATTTTTTTGGCAGCCTCAAGGTCAGGACAGTTTATCTCATTTTTCCTGTAATTCTTCTTAGCCTCTGCAAAAGATATATCTTTAGATTTGATTCCCATGCATTCTTTTGTGTAAGCAATGATTTCAATCCCTTCTCTTGCCAAGATAAATTTAGCAACAGCCCCTCCTGCAACTCTGGCAACTGTTTCTCTTCCGGAAGCTCTTCCTGCGCCGCACCAATCCTGGGCATCTCCATACTTCAAATAGAATGGATAGGCAGCATGTCCTGGCCTAAATATATCCTTGTAAGCTTTGTACTGGTCAATATGTACTTTTTGCGTATCCACATTATATATCATTACTCCAATTGGTGCTCCAGTAGTAACTCCATCCTGGCCCATACCTGCAAATATCTCGCATTGATCTGTTTCTTTTCTTGGGCTGTTCAATTTTCCAACACCAGGTCTTCTTTTATCCAACTCTCTTTGTATTGCCTCTCGGGTCAGCTTCAAGCCAGGTGGAACTCCATCTAAAATCACAGCGAGCCCTGAGCCTTTTCCCTTGCCATAAGATTCCCCACAGGTAGTGATTCGAAATATTCTTCCAAAAGTATTTCCTAGCATAAATATCCCTCCCTAGATACTAAGTAAGCTCCAACTGAGCCCCCAACTTTTTCATTGAGTCCACAAAGGATGGAAACGTGACATTGATTGCTTCGGCTGTTGTTATCTGGGTTTTTCCTTCTGATGCCAGACCAGCTAAACTCAGTGCCATAACAATCCTATGGTCTTTATAGCCCCTTACTTTCACACCTTTTAATTTTGATTTTCTGATGATCATGCCGTCCGGAAATTCCTCCACATCAGCCCCCATCTTCCTTAATTCTGTTGCCATTGCCTTAATTCTGTCCGTCTCTTTAATTCTTGCCTGAGAAACATTCCTGAGTATTGTTTCACCTTCAGCAAAGCAAGCTAAAACAGATAAGGCTGGCAAGGCGTCAGGCATGCTGTTCAGGTCAATCATATATCCCTTTAAGCTACCACCCTTAACTCTTATCCCATCTTTTTCAATTGTTATGTTAGCACCCATCTTCATCAAGATATTAATGATACCCTTATCTCCCTGGACATCATTTATGTCCAATCCCTTGACTAACACATTTGAATTAGTGATAACTGCAGCGCATATTGGAAATGCAGCTGAACTCCAATCAGCAGGAATTATTTTTTCAAAATGAGTATATTGTTGATTCCCTTTTATTTTAAAATAAGTTAAATCATCCTTTTTCTCATATTTAATTTTTTGCTCATCCATCCAATGCAGCGTGACATTGATATAAGGTGCTTCATTGACACCTATAACCTCTATTGTGCTACCCAGCTTCAACAAAGGAGATATTATCAAAAGGCTTGAAACAAATTGAGATGAAATTCCGCTAACCTCTGTCTTGCCTCCGATTAAAGGACCTTTGATTTTTATAGGACATTTGCCGTTATTTTTAACTGAAAGTGCTTCTGCCCCGAGTTTATTTAAAGCAGTAAGGAGTGGCTGCATTGGCCTGGTCCTCAGTGATTCATCTCCGTCAAGCTCAACCTCAAAATCACCCAAAGCAACTACACTTGAAATAAGCCTAAGGGATGTGCCAGAATTTTTCATATCCAAAACCTTGCCAGGATTCTTTGGTTTTTTATCAAATCCTTTGACAATCCATGCATCTCCCTCTTTTGTAATTTCTGCTCCTAATGTTCTACATGCATCATAAGCAGCCAAGGTATCCTCTGATTCCAACGGTCTTATTATTTTTGATGTACCTTCTGCCAAGCTGGCAAAAACAACAGCCCTAATTGTGTGGCTTTTTGAACTGGGAATAAGAATTTCTCCCTCCAGTTTTTCTGTTTTCTTTATAGTAAGTTTCATTTATATCATCCCTTTAATATAATTTTTATCAACATTTTTTCCCACCCATAATTTTAATTGCAGAGCAGCCTGATTGGCGAACATATCTGCTCCAGAGATAATCTTGCAGTCATTTGCTCTGGCATCTTTTAACAATTTAGTTATTTTCGGATTATATATAACATCAAAAACAAGCATCTTTTTTAATAGTTTTCTATTTATAGGAGAGTCATTTATTTTTGGAAACATTCCAACTGACGTAGTGTTGATTAAGCAATGGACATTTAAAAATTGAATATCCAGACTGCCGAAAGCACATCCTAGCTCATTGGCTAGTTTTTCAGCCTTATTTATAGTCCTGTTCAGGATTATTAAATTTCCTTTTCCTTCTTTTATTCCATAGGCGATTGCTCTTGCTGTTCCGCCAGCTCCTAATATGACAAAATCGTGATTCTTTAGTTTAATATGTTCCTCAATTGCTTTGATTGCTCCGGCACAATCAGTATTATACCCTGTTAGCCTTCCGTTTTTTTTAACAATAGTGTTCACAGCCCCTATTTTTTTAGCAATAGGATCTACTTTGTCCAGATAAGGTATAACTTCTCCTTTAAATGGTATTGTAATGCTTAATCCGCTGATGATACCTTCGAAACTCTTGATAAAACTCCCAACATCATCAACTAGAAAATTTACATAAACATTATTCATATTCAATTTTTGAAATACCTTATTATGAACAGTAATTCCCTTACTATGAGCAACTGGATTTCCAACCAATCCAAATATGTTTACTTTATTACCCTTTAGTTTATGGATCCTATAAATATTCTTTAAATCCTTAGCAACTATTTGTCCAGGCGCAGATTCCTTTCCTTTTGCAAGGCACCCAAAAGTTAGCTCTGCTCCAAAAAGCACACTCAAGATCCGCGATACCTCTCCCCTCTCCCCCATGCACAAAGCAATGATCTTCTTATTTTGTTTTCTTGCCTTTCTTATTAAGTCAAAGATAATCAGATTATCATTTATGTCATTAGCCAATGTCACTATCTTGATTATCTCGGGTTTTAATTTTTTTATTTTCTCAAAAATTTGATTAACCTCTTTTCTGTCAGTTTTTTTATAATTATGCGATGAAACAATAATTCTGGTTTTATTTTTATTTGCAATTATTTTCTTAATTAGTTTTTCACCAATAGAAATGTCCAAATCTACATAATCTGTGCCTAATCTTATCGCTTCTTCAATAAGATTTAATCTGTTTTTTCTATCTGTTACTATAATCTTCTTCCGTGTTCCAGAAAGAAGTCTCTTTAAGCTTTTTTCACCAATATTTCTGAGAAAATCAAGTCTAAGCTCTAAGATATCTGCAATCTGAGATGCTTTCTTCATATCTTTTATGGCTTCATTGACTTTAGAAGCAGTTATTGGGATGCAAATCATTTTTCAATAATAGTTTCCTTGATTTTCATGCCAAAATGCCTTCCGGCTTCTTCAGTATAGGCTAAAACCTTGTCTCCTTTTTTGAGTTTAATGATTGAAACAGGTTTTCCATTTGGTTTCACAAGCCTGATAGTTTCTGCATTTTGAAGCACCAAAGAAAATCGTTTCCCTTCTGCAGCCACTTCAACAACCAATAATGGCCTTTTCTCTATCTTAATTCTGCCAACTACAGCCACTTCAGTATTTCCCTTGGCATCAACAATCAACATTTCTTCCCCGGTTTCCAGCTCTGACAAATATTTTGTTTTTCCTCCGGTAACTCTGACATAAGCGTGTACTGCTGAAGCATTCACCCTAAAAGGCCTTGGCGCAACATATGGATTTTCTACAGATTCAGAATGGATAAGGAGCATTCCTGAACTCGCATTGCCAACCAGCATACCTTGGCCTATTTTCATATTAGTGCATGTATCTATACAAACCCTGTCTCCAGTCCCTATTGCCTCAATCCGTATAATAGTTGCGCTGACTAAATGCAATTTTTCTGAAGATTTTTTAACAAGCTCTGCTGTTTTCTTTATCTCGCTTATGTTACTAGTGCTCAACAATACACCATCCACTCCTTTTTCAAGTATCTCTAAGGCAGTTTTCGCTTCACTCGAATTTCTTACTTTTGCGAATAATCCTTTTGTTTGGGCAATTAGGTTTTCCAATGGAATGATTTTCCAGTCCTTTGCTTCAATTATCACTATCTTGGATTTAGAAAACTGCAATGCCTTTTTTTCATCTTCCTTGCTTTTAATCTCAACGAATACAGCATCTTTGTCTAACTTAATATCTCCGTCCTTAGCAACTGTCTTAATCAAGCCAAGCTCTTTAACCTTTTTTGACATTCCAGGTGCAACTAATATAGCATCAGCATTGCTCTCTAAGGCTGTTGTCACAATTCTTTTGTTCCATGTAAGCGCATCTATCCATAACTTCTTCATTTTCCTACCTCAAAAGTTTTAGCGCTTCTTTAGCGCTCTTTCCATTGTGGACAACCTCGCAGACAGCCTTCACAAACTTGGTTGGATCTTTATGCTGGAAGGAATTTCTTCCCATTGCCACTCCTGCAGCTCCTGCTTTCATAGCGCTTTCTATCATCTCGAGTGTCTCCAACTCATCGCATTTTGAGCCGCCTGCGATTATGACTGGCACTGGGCATCCATCAACAACCTCTTTAAATGATTTAACATCCCCTGTATAATTTGTTTTCACAATATCTGCCCCTAATTCTGCTCCCACCCTTGCTGCTAGTTTTACGACTTCAACATCTTTCTCATCCTTTATTTTCTTTCCTCTTGGATACATCATGGCAAGTAATGGCATTCCCCATTCGTTGCACTCCTTTGCAATCTCACCCATATCCTTAAGCATTTTCGCTTCGTCGTCAGCCCCAATATTCACATGGACAGACACTGCATCAGCACCTAATTTGATGGCCTCTTCTACTGTGCACACAATCACTTTATGATTCGGATCCGGTGCCAATCCAGTGGATGCAGACAGATGAATTATTAAGCCAACATCCTTTCCACCAGAACGATGGCCTACCCCTACAATTCCTTTATGCATTAAAATGGCATTAGTGCCACCCTCTACAACCTTATTTATTGTGGTTTTTATATCTTCCAATCCCTGGATTGGTCCAACTGAAACGCCATGGTCCATTGGAATTATAACAGTCTTCCCAGAACCCCTATTCATAATTCTCTCCATTCTGATTTTTTTGCCAATCATTTTTATACCCCCAACTATTTTGCCCAAGCTTCTTGCGCAGTTTTTTTCCGATGGACTACATCACATACTGCTTTTACAAATTTGACAGGATCCTCTGCTTGGAATGAGTTCCTACCCATCGCTACACCAGCAGCTCCTGCTTCCATAGCTCCTTGAATCATTTTTAAGGTATCCAGCTCATCACCTTTTGACCCGCCAGCTATCACAACAGGGATTGGACATCCATCAACAACCTCTTTAAATGTTTTTGCAGAACCTGTATATGGAACTTTGACAATATCTGCCCCTAATTCTGCTCCCACCCTTGCTGCCAGTTTTACGACTTCAACATCTTTCTCATCCTTTATTTTCTTTCCTCTTGGATAAACCATAGCAATCAAAGGCATCCCAAAATGTCTGCATTGTTGGGAAACATGTCCAAAATCCTGGAGCATTTTTGCTTCATCATCAGCCCCTATATTTATATGGATAGATACTGCATCAGCGCCCATTGCAATTGCACTCTCAACAGTATTTACCAACACCTTATGATTTGGATCAGGACTTAGGTTAGTTGATGCTGACAGATGCAATATCAACCCGATATCTTTCCCATATCCCCTATGCCCGTGCAGAGGAAGCCCGACATGACCTAGGACTGCATTTGCTCCTCCTTTAGCAACCAAATCAACTGTTTTTCCCATATCAATAAGACCTTGGATTGGGCCTACACTAACCCCATGATCCAATGGGATAATCACTGTCTTTCCAGTGTTTCGATCCATGATCCTTTCCATTCTGATTTGTTTTCCTATCATTTCTCTCACCCATTCTTGATTAGCTCTCTCACCGCTTTTATTATATTCTCTTTTGTTAAACCGTATTTTTCATAAAGCTCTTCTGGTTTACCGGATTCACCAAATTTATCATTGACCCCTATTCGCTTGATCCTAACGGGATAATTTTCAGCCAGAATCTCTGCAACTGTGCTCCCTAGCCCTCCAATTATACTATGGTCTTCTGCTGTAACAATAATCCCTGTTTCTTTAGCCATTTTTATTATCAACTCCTTATCAATCGGTTTGATTGTATGAATATTAATTACAGAAGCTTCAATATCTTCATTTTTTAGCTCCTGGGCTGCTTCTAAAGCAATATGCACCAAAGAGCCAGTTGCAATTATGGCAGCATCTTTCCCATATTTCATTATTTTTCCTTTGCCTATTCGGAATTCATCCTCTGCTTTAGTAAGCATTGGAACTTTGCTCCTGGCAAGCCTTAGGTAAGCAGGCCCTTTATATTTAACTAATGATAATGTGGCTTTTTCAGCTTCTAAAGAATCACAAGGCTGGATTACAGTCATTCCTGGCAAAGTCCTAGTTAGGGATATGTCTTCAATTGCCTGATGCGTAGCTCCATCCTCGCCAGTCATCAAGCCGGCATGGGTACCCACTATCCTAATGTTCAGTTCTGACAATACCGCTAGCTTCATAGCCTCATATGCTCTTCCAGTTGCAAAAACCGCAAAACTGCATGCGAATGGAATTTTTCCAGAAGCTGCTAAGCCTGCTGCAGTTCCAACCATATCCATCTCAGCAATGCCCATATCAAAAAATCTTTCAGGATATTTTTCTGCAAATTTAATTGATCTTGTTGATTCTGCTAAATCTGCATCAAGCACCACAACATTGATGTTTTCACCCGCTTTTAAGATGCCTTTCCCAAATCCATCTCGTGTGGCTTCCATTTTAATAAACCTCGCCGGACAATTTCTTCAGTTCCTCTGGTTTGCATGATTTTCCGTGCCACTCTGCTTTGTTTTCCATATAAGGAACGCCTTTTCCTTTAATAGTATTGGCGATTATTATTGTAGGTTTCCCTTTGACGCTCTCTGCTTTGTCTAATGCATTTATAATTTCTGGATAATCATGGCCGTCTATTATGATAACATTAAAATTAAAAGCAGTGAATTTGTCTTTCACAGGCTCAATATTTTTCACTTTGGCAACCTCCCCATCTATCTGTAATCTGTTATGATCCATTATCACGCACAGGTTATCCAACTTATAATGCCCAGAACTCATTGCAGCTTCCCATATCATGCCTTCCTGGCTTTCTCCATCCCCTATCATACAATAAACCCTATAATTTCTTTTATCAAGTTTCCCTGCTAATGCTACCCCATTAGCAAAACTCAATCCTTGCCCAAGCGGTCCTGTTGAGGCCTCCACACCAGGCAGCCTATTTCTTTCTGGATGCCCTTGCAGCCTGCTGCCAAGTTTGCGCAAAGTATCTAATTCCTTGATTGGGAAATAACCAGACCTAGCCAAGCATGAATATAAAAGAGGAGCTGCATGACCCTTGCTAAGGATAAACCTATCCCTATCAGGGTCAGATGGTTTTTTTGGATTGTGTTTCATTTTATAAAAATATATGCAAACCAAGATGTCAGTAGCTGATAGGCTCCCTCCAGGATGCCCAGACTCAGCTATACAGGTTGATCTCAAAATATCCTTTCTAACTTCTATAGCGATCTTTTTTAGCTGTTCAATCTTCTTTTTGTCTGTCATTTTATTTCTCCAAGAATTTTGTTTCTTTAATTATTTCTTGGTAAATATTGGATATTGCCTTTTTTTGTCTTGCTCCCTTCATCTCTTTTTTTACTTTAGAGAGCACAAATTGCTCTCTTTTTTTGTCCTCAATATCTAGGTTTTGACTCTTCTTTATTTCTCCAATTTCACCTGCAATTAAAAATCTCTTACCAATCAAAATGGCTATTTTTGTATCTAGCCTATCTATTTCCTGCCTTAATCTATTTAACCTGTTTTTTTCCATTTTTATCCAGTTTTTGTTGGTTTAATTTTTTTATAAACTTTTTGATTGCTGACTGGTTCTTTTTCGGTTTAGCCAAGAACAAGCCAGTAAAATGGTCCCTTTTGACAATATATCAAAGGGACTAGCAAAAATAATAGTAGAATCGTGCATCTAGAAGATTATTCGTTACTATCTTAATTATGTCTAGTATGCTCATTTTAGGTATGGAAATATGCTTTTATTTTTAAATTTTATTATTTTTAGTTTTTTTGGGTGCATGTAGTTAAATAAGGTTAAGTTTCTGCTTCTAGCACTATATTTCCTAGCAATGGATTGTTTATAATCCCATAGTGGGCGTCTAATTCCTTGTTTGTGTATTCAGTCCTTAAATGCACCAT
>Ga0315282_10002751_pt1 | contig 31947 bp, 38 predicted proteins | sample YL17G07_20_MG_FD_203693 | JGI IMG/M metagenome (GOLD analysis project Ga0315282, IMG submission 203693) | Sediment microbial communities from Yellowstone Lake, YNP, Wyoming, USA - YL17G07_20 | ecosystem: Environmental > Aquatic > Freshwater > Lake > Sediment | place: USA: Wyoming | collected...
CCTCCCAAGGGGCAGAGTAGAGCAAGTAGTGTCCAGCGAATTCAATCAGTAGATCCGCTTTCAGCATGGCAGCTGCTAACGAGGCAGGGAGGTAGGGAGTGGTAGTCTCACCGACGCCTGGAGGAGATGGATACCACATGACGGCAACTTTTGCACCCTCGTTATGGATAGCCTTCGCAGTCTCGTTCACAACACATGAATCGCTCTCAGAATCAGCGTATATGAGAACTTCCTGATCCTTAGCTACTCTCGCCATGTCACGAGCCAGTATTCTTGCTGCAGCCGAAACATCAAAGTCAAGACTAACCTGAGACAAGCCACGAGCCTCCGTTCGATCTATGCGCAGATCTTGCTATTGTCATTTCGCCCACGTCTCCAAGAATTTCTTCGCGGTTCTTCTTGCTTTGGGGCTCTTGCTTTTTGCCTGCTGTTTGACGAATTCTATTATCTTCTTCTTGTCTTTGGCTACTGCGAAGTATTCATTGAATGCCACTATGGCCTCGCTCTTGATCAGTTCCTTATGACCGGGTTCATGGCGCGTTGCGTCGATGCTCAGCAATCTTTCTGTTATTCTGGGTTCCAACTCTGGTTTTGCTATGACAATCTTACCGGAATTACGTGCCACGTGGGCGGCCGGAATTACGCTCTTGTCGTCAAGCAGACTGTAGTATTTGTCAAAGACCTCTTCGAACTTGTTATCTCTGTCAACGGCCGCAAGACTCGCAAGAAGGTAACATCCAATATACTTGGAATGGGTGTTTTCGCGATCAAGCAGGTCGACGAACTGATCCCAGTGAGGATACAAGAGGTCAGGCTGCTCTTCGCAGATGTTCATTAGCGCCCTGAAACTCGTATATCGCGTCTTGTCTTCCTTGGATAGAATTCCCTGCAGCAGCTCGGGTGGCAATTCCTTGTCTTTGACAGCCTTCTTTGCTAGTCTCTTGGCTGTGACTTCCCATTTGACTGTTGGTTTACTCATGTCCAACGCAGCTGTGCCTGCAGATGCACTAACATTTCACACTAGCGGAATCCTTGAGCTCGTCTGACTTGGGCATCTCTTTCAGATGAATCACGTGTTTGGACACTATCCAGAGAACTGCTGCTCCTTGCAGGGCTCCACCGATCAATATTGTGCCGATAACGCCCACGGTGATGCCTAGTGTGCCGCCAATGATTGCACCGACAGGCATTGTACCCCAGTTTATTGTTCGTACTGTCGCGTTCATGCGACCTTGTATCCGGTCGGGGACAATTGTCTGTCTGAGGCTCACTTGGTTGATGTTGTAGATCGGTAGCATGATGCCAGTTATCAGCCCAATCGTTCCAACGATCAGGAATGCATGGCCATATATCGCCAGCGGCGCGGCCATGTTAATCACCGTGATCCCTGCCGGGATCGCGATTGCCATACCCAATCCCAATCTCTTCGTGACAATAGGTGTGACGACTGTGCCTAGCAGGAATCCCACTGCGCCCACTGTGCCGAGTAATCCAATGAGCACAGGAGAGAAACTCAGAATGTTGAGCAGGAAGATCACAAATACCGCTCCTACTATGGCGGAACCGAAATTTGATGTCGCGGTGCACGCTGTAATTCTCCAAAGAGTCGGATTGTCAAAGACAATTTGTATTCCCTCTTTCATCTCTTCGAGGAAATCCGGATGTCCGGTCGGAGAATTACTCTCCGGTTTAGCTTCCGGTTTTCTAATGGAAATCAATGATAGGGCAGAAATCAGATAGCCAATTGCATCAACCGTAATCGTAATCGCTCCTCCCACGAGCTGATAGATGAATCCTGCTAGTGCTGGTCCCACTACCTGCGCACCTGAAGCACTAGTCTGAAGCTTGGAATTCTCCTCCACCAAGTCTTCCCGATCTATCAGGACTGGAAGGTATGATTGATAGGCTATCTCAAAGAAGACAGTAAAGACGCCATTGACAGCGGCCACCGCATACAGTTGATAGAGTGTCAGCGTAGACAAGACGAATGCCAGTGGAATTGATGCCAAACCTGCCATACGCCCTAGATTGCAGACTACCATGATGGGGCGCTTTCTGAGCCGGTCCGCCCAGACACCAACGAACAATCCCAGAATAGGGAAGAAGAGCGTCTGAAGAGCCATCAGGAGACCAATCTCAAACGCGCCAGCGTGCAAATTTAGAACGGCAAGGATCGGCAACGCAAGGTTAGTAAACTGATTGCCAATCTGACTGACTGTATCGCTCAACCACAGCCGATTGAAGTCACGGTGCGACCAAAGCCGACCGTAAGAAAGGCTCTTCAACTAATCTGTCCTGCTGCAGTGACCGCATGTGCATGTATTCGACAATGAGGGAACGCGTTATTCATGAAGTGAGGGCATTGGTGAAAGAATGCGGTAACTCGCCGCGAGTCCCGGCATCATCGTTTTGCCGATGCCTGAACCGGTTCAACCACTTTTGGTTTGAGAAGCTCCCTCGCTTCTTTTTGAAGTGTCTGCAATTCTCCGAACTGCTTGTCACTCATGCAAATATTGCTTGCAATCTCGATCGCGTCCTGCTTGGCAAAGTGATCTAGGTCTTCCAACTGTGAGATCTTGTCTGCAAGCTCCGAACTACAAAGTGTGTAGGCGGATTTGATTTTGCCCGACAGTTTGGCGTACTTTGCGATCGTCTCTTCATCTATCGGAAGTGTCAGGCCGATTCTGGTTAGTGCCTGTAGGGCCTCTTTTGTTCGGGCTTCTTTGTATTTTTGGGGGCTTGTTTCGCCGTAAGTGAATTCGAAGAGTTCCGCTGTTGCTCGATAGTATGTCTCTATGAAGTGGTCGACTCTCTCTTCCTTAGCGACTTCTATGAGGCCTGTGTCGAGCATCTTTCGAACATGATGATAGATGGCCTGCGGGGTCATCTTGAGTTCGTCAGCGATTTGGCTGACAGCCAGTTCTCGCGCTCTCAGGAGGTGGATTATTCTGCGCCTTGTTGGGTCTGCTGCAAGCTCAAAGGCTTTGGCGTCCTTGAAGACCTTCAGGGTTCTCATGAACGTATCACTGAATATAATGTGCCCTTCATGGTTAATATAGATGTTGTGGCAAGTAAAAGATAGGTTTTAATAGCGCCGCGCTAACATACGCTTGCGTGATGAAAAGATGCATTTGAATAAGCCAAGGTTCGAATTGTCGAGGGCAAAAGCACTGCCAGAGAGCGACTGTTGTGGTCAGGAACGTTCGCGAACAGGGCAGCTTCGATTCGACTATCTGACAAGGCTCACACAGCTTCTGGAACGGAGTCCGGCGACGATCGAGGCATCTGCTCACTCAGAAATGAGACGCGCCCAGATCGACGCGCAACACGCGCGAGACAGCGCGCTGGCAAGGATACAGCTTGCCAGACAACGCGCCTTGTAAGCCAAGCACGTCGTAGATTCGGAGGAGCACATGTTGAATGAAAGCACAGAGATGATAGGCTACTGCGGGTACAACTGCTATCTTTGTGCGGCTCGGTCTGAAGACCCTGCCGTCAGGCAGAGACTGGTTGATGGCTGGAGAAAACTCTTCGGTCATGAGATGTACACCGCAGAGAACGTGAAATGCGACGGCTGCCCAAGCAATGGCAAGGTCGCAGACAAGCAATGCAGAGCTAGACCCTGCGCAAAAGAGAGAGGCGTCAAGAACTGCGCCTACTGCGAAGCATTTCCCTGTGAGAAACTGAAGCCTCTGATTCCGCCGATCTTCTTCGCTACGGAAGCGGAATACAACCTGTGCGTGAGACAGTTTGATTGTAGACCAAATCTCACCAATATACTGGTTGAGAGAGGAAAGCCTCCATTCTGGGTTGATGGAAAGTCTGACCGCTAGAATGACCAAAGCCTGCACGATTCCCGAGTTCGTACTATCGAGTCAGATGCTCGTTGCGGGCATTGATACCGGCGATGGCTATGATGTTGCTGACAGTCGTTCACACGATGCTTGAGGATAGGGCGCTCATGAATGAAGTCGACGGTTACCAGGACCGCGCCAAAAGGGTCCGCTATCGTTTCCTATCCGGGGTATGCTAGCGCTATCCGACGAATCCTGTTCACGTTCATATCAAACCCCAGCCCTAGTTGCCTCGGCGCAACCAGAATGACCGAGACGAAAAGCAAGATCTGCATTGTGACTGGAAGCAACTCAGGAATTGGGAAAGAAACGGCTCTGGCGCTCGCGAAGATGAGCGCGACTGTCGTGATGGTGGTGCGGAGCCGAGAGCGCGGCGAGAAGGCGCGGGCGGAGATAGTCAAAGAAACCGGGAACGAAGCCACTCGCGTGATGATTTGTGACGTGTCTTCCATGGACTCGATTCGAAAGTTCGCGAAAGAGTTCAAGAATGCCTATGATAGGCTCGACGTACTGGTCAACAATGCCGGAGCCTTCTTCAGCAAACGACAGACCACAGTTGACGATTTTGAGCAAACGCTTGCTGTGAATTATCTCGGTCCGTTCCTTCTGACACATGAATTGCTGCCTTTATTGAAATCCAGTGCTCCATCAAGGATCGTCAATGTGGGTTCCGGGTTAGCTAGCTCGGGGAAGATTGCACTCGATGATCTGCAATATGAGAAGAATTACAGCGGGATGAAGGCGTACGCGAATTCGAAGCTCATTCTCACAATGTACACGTACGAACTGGCTAGACGTCTGGAGGGATCTGGGGTAGCAGCCAACGTTCTTGAACCTGGCTTTGTTGCAACCAACCTAGGAAAGAATAGTGGCAGTCTCCTCATATCATTGGTATACACGATGGCGCGACCTATGCAAATCAATGCAAAGAAGGGCGCTGAAACCTCCTTGTATTTGGCTTCTGCACCCGAGTTGGAAAGCGTGACTGGGAAGTGCTTCGCGAAACTGCAAGAGACGATCACAAGTCAACTATCCTATGATCAACAGATGCAAGGACGCCTTTGGGATGCAACAGTGGAACTACTTGGGTTGTCCCCCATGGGTCACACCTAGAGCTGTTTTCTCGGGATTGGCAGATTCGCGAATCATGGCAGATTAGCCGCGTATGGTTCCGAGAAACCACCAAATGGCTTGGTCAACTGCACCTACGGGACAAAGAAAGTCATAAGTAAGATCCGTAAGAACTGCTCTTGAGCGACTTGAGACTAAAGATAGGCGATTGCGAAATCCCCGAACACTTTCTCTTGTACGTAGATCTATCGATCGGTTCTTCTCCTGTCACCTTCGGTGGAGTGGCACGCGGAGACGAAGCAGCGCGAATACGAAAAAGGCTCAGACAACTGGCCGAGGAGAGGGCTATTCCATACGATGCGGTCGACAAGAATGGTACTGCGTCGACAGGCATTTGCGACATCAAAGATCTGAAGTTTGAAGAGACATCCACCACTCCTATCATGACTAGGTTCTCAGGGCGACTGGTTCATCCATTCATCTAGACATACGTCAGCCTTCTAGCCAACAATCTCTGGCGCTAATGACCCGGTGCCAGAACCGTTGCTTACGGAGAGTCAGGATGGATCAGTTCTCCGGAAAAGATGATCAGAAGGGGAGTTGTTGTCACCTCCTCAAATTTGAGATTGTCGATGCGACAAACGCCCCTTGATCGAATGCCCATCAGATCAATAGCCTCGTAGTGGATCGCAGTTGCTTTCTTCTCCAATCTTCTCAGTCTGTTCATTATTTGGATTCCTTGCTGGTCTTGCGCCATTCCGCTAAAGGTCACAGTTGGTGTTCCCGGTATCAAGCTGATGTTGGTGAGCGTATGTTCGGGGATCTCGTATTCCTCAATTCGCAATCGCATAGCCATGCTCAGACTACTCAGCTACACATCACCCCTTTTTTTGGGTTTCTCCCTAGTAACAACAACCTTAGCCTGAAGAATCTCCACCGCAAATGCGGGTTTTTTGGAGCAGAGGATCGTATTTTCGTTTGTGTCCTTCCTAATGCGCGGCTTCCCAGCTCGCATTTCTCGCCGATGCGCGTGTGCAGGACGCGTTCTACTGAATACTCGTATTGTCGCCAATTATGATAGAGCCGTAGTCTCCTCTGAGAGGTGCTTCTGCACCTACGTAACATTGAGCGCCGATCTTGGCATCGCCCACGACCGTTGCATTTTCATCGACATATGCCCTTGAGGCAACTAATGGAATGCGTCCTTCAAATTCGTATATCGTCAAATGATCTCCCGCTCGGCTTGCTATGTCTGCATGCTCTGGGATGTCTATCTTCCCGTGGCCAGGTAAACTATCACGAGTGTTCCCAAGATGGCGGCTGCAGCGATCTTGGTCTGGAAGCCTGTCTTGCTGGTCTTGTGATGGAACGCGAACATTCCTAATACAACCCCGACAAAACCGCCTGCGAGAGAAATCAGAAGAAACCACATCTCGGGGACCCTTTCGGAACCCGCTTTTGCACTCAGCTTGTCGAATTCCATCATTACAAGGCTTCCAGCGTTTATGAGAAATAGGTAGGTCCACACTAGATCACCGGCCAATTAGAATCACAACTAGTGTGCCATTTGGGATCGGCGAGGAAGGAACACGACGAGCGCCGTTGAGAGTCCTGAGACTATGGCAAGCGTAAGGAAGATCGTGGGTAGCAGCGAGAGGTTTGTTCCGACTGCTAGACCAACTATCAAGGGTCCAACTGAGTTTCCTCCGAGTATTCCCATGCCCCACACGATTGCGTTCGATAGTGATAGGAATCTCGGCGGCACCGAGTCGGAGACGGCTGTTAGGAATACGGGGTAGCTACTGTAGGTGAAGAGCCCGAAGAGTGCCAAGCAGGTCACGGATATGATCGGATTCGATAGCGTATAGAGGTAGAAGATGATCGACAGACTCTGGCCTGCCGTGTTCACGGCGAGCGATGCTGTCCTATGCATATCAGAGAAGTGGCCGAAGATGATCTGTCCAGGAACGCCAAGCACAATCGCAACCATCATTATCACACCCACGCCGAAACTGAACGAATACTGCTGAACTTGCACGATGAAGACTGAGAGAAAGGCCACAACACCCTGACCGAACGTTCCTCGAATCACCCCCATTGTGGTCAACACTAGGACATTCCTAGCGGCGGACCGGTCAAGCGAAGCGGATCTTCCAGACTTGTTCTCGCGGCCGAGCGCCTCTACGGCGTCTGCTGCAACGGAAGTGTCACCTCGTGTCCCTTCGAGTGGGAAGAGTCCGATCAAACCAGCAGGGATAAGCCCCAGAATTCCAAGCGCAATAACTCCGTATGACAAGTTGAGAGTGGAGATCAAGACAACGACGATGCTCGGGTACAGTGCGCGCCCTAGGCTGCCGACAGCGCCGTTCAGGCCGAGCGCTTTCCCGATCTTAGAAGCCGGGTAGGCCTGACTGAGAACGGTTCCACCTACTGGGTGGCAGACTGCGGAGCCCAGGCCGCCAATTGCGGCAAACACGATGAGCGCAGGGTACACGTCCAAAGGTAGCAAAGGTCGAATTCCACCTGCCATGACCGACCACCCGGTTCCGATGACACCGACTGCCATCATTGCAAGGCCTGCCAACAGAAGTGCGCCGTTTCGTCTGGATCGGTCTGACAAGTGGCCGACTGCTGGGCTTCCGATGACTGAGGTTATGTTCCACATTGCCGCGACCACGCCCAGTTCCGGTGCGGCCAGTCCGAAGATGGTGAGCAGTAGTGGAAAAATGGAGAGCGGTACCATGGCTACGCCGTCGTTGACGAAATGAGTCAGAGAAGTGAGAATGAGCGCTCGTTTCTGACGTGACGTTTCATAGAACAAGCATTCTTCACCTAGTCTGATGAGTTCGCTTGCTTGGACTCATTGAATCCGATCAGGACTGTGCCCAAGTTCGGGTCGTTAGGATTCCAACCCGCTTTCTCTGAGAAACGGGAGTGCACCGGGATCGTGATCGTAATCGAGACGACATCTTTCACGCTTGGGACTTCTTCGATTTCCGGGAATGGGAGAGCCTTGTACGCGAGCTTCAGCGGCTTGCCTCGGGCCTGATAAAGCGCTTCACGATGTAGGACCAGACTCTTGCCTAGGAAGAGCGCGGTTGGGTCTTTCGAGAGTCTCTCGTACTGGCCTGGTTGCCAGATCTCTTCGCCCACAATCTGTTCCCCATTGCAGATGACCAAGATAGGCCCAGGCGGATGCCTCAAGGCCGGTGAATGAGAAATCATCACAACATGCTGACGAGAAAGCGCTTCTCTAATTCCCTCATTCACGATATCCATTCCCGGCAGCCCAAGACGACTGTTCGCGCTGCTCTCAAGCTCACGAAGAGAGTCCCTATCCTCATCCGGCACAACCCAGCACGCTACAACGCCAGGCGTCGCCAGTAGCCGCTTGACAACAGCCTCAACCGCGTCCATGGTATCGTCTTCTCGATCCGCGTCAACCGATTCTGTAACGCGGGTGAGTTCTCGGAATCTGAATTTTCTTCTCTATTGGAAGTTGACTGTATGCTGTATCAACCATTGCCACAGCGGGAAAGACCACTTTCGCGTCATCGATCGGTCCGTAGAGTATGAAATCAGCACCGACCGCTGCGCTTGTGGCATTCACCGAAGCGAGACACGGCTTGACTGCCTGCTCACCCATTTTTGTCTTCAGTCCTTTCCATAGGGCGACTGCGTTGTGTGCGCCACATCCTACTGGGAAGCCTAGCTCGTCCTTCAGTTCGTACATCGCTCGGAGAGCTGAGCCGAGTGTGGGTAGGTCCATGACGCATGTGTCGATGAGTGGTTTCTCTATTCCGAATTCCTGTCTCTTGCTAACGAGTTCTTTGATCGCGCTCGTCCGGCCTGCGGTGCTGAAATCTTTCATGTTGTATGCAAGAAACACCGAACTTGTAACGCCAGATTCGCGGAGTGTTTTCAACTCGTCTGGTTTGCTGCTCGGATTGATCGAGTTGTAGACTACGCGATCGAGGAATCCCTGCTCCTTCGCATATGAGAGGCCTACCGCTCTGATCTCAGCTGAGGGACTATCAATCATAAGCGGTGCCTTCGTGCGATCAACGACAAACTCAAGGTACTTCTTCATGGCAGGAACGCTCGCACCCACGACATCTATCATGGCGGGGTTCCCGGTCTTGTCTGACATTTCGTCCTGAGCCTTCACGAGCGCTTCAGCGGCTGCCTCATCAAATGCGCCAGCATTCTCGTCCTTCACAACCTTATGGCCGTGGTAGAACAGGGTCCCAACGAGCACGACAGGGCGTTGTCCCGGAACGCCTCCGATGCTGATGCCCCCAATCTGGAAGACTCGTTGCTCAGCTTTGAAATTCCACAATCGTATAGGCATCTCCGACTCGAGCGTTGCTGGCTCTACGGGCTTGGGCTCTTTGATAAAGCACTTGCTCAGCGTCGGGTGAAGCAATCCACTGACTATTCATATGACCGGTCATCGTTTTCGTTTCATTGCAAAGAGAACTTTCTCAGCTGTGATAGGGAGATCAAAAATCCTTGACCCGATCGTCTGAGCAACAGCGTTCGCGAGGGCTGCGGCCGGCAAATCAACAGGAGGCTCGCCCATCGCCTTCGCGCCAAACGGACCGATCGCTCCCGGATACTCGACAATGATCGTTTGAATTTCCGGTATGTCAAGCGACGTTGGAATATAGTAGTCTCCCAGTGTGGGGTTGGCAACCATTCCGCCCAGATGAACGAGCTGTTCCGTTAGCCCGTATCCGAGTCCCTGGATGGTTCCGCCTTCGATCTGCCCCTCAACGGAGAGCGGGTTGATTGCGCGGCCAGCGTCGTAGGCTGCAGTGATCTTGGCTGGTTTCACGACACCTAGTTCCATGTCGACCTGTACTTCGGCTACGACGGCTCCGTACGTGTATTGCAGATATGTTGTTCCTTGACTGTTCTCACTTTCGAACTCGCATTTCGGGGCAACGTAGTAGCCTGTCTCGGTGAGGCTAATGTGTCTCTTGTAGCATTCCTCGACGACCTTTTGGAACGAAACAGCTCGTTTGGGATCATCAACATGGCTGACCTGTTCGTCTCTGATCGTCAACTTTGAGGGTTCACAGTGCAGAGAGTCGCTCGCCACGTTGAGTAGCTTCTCCTTGAGCTTCTGTGCGGCGATCTGTGCCGCTCTTCCCCCGATCACCATGACTCGTGAAGCAACCGTTGGCCCGGTCTCTTGGCACGAAGCCGTATCCGGCCGGTCGAGCTCGAACAGGTGAATCGGGAGGCCTAATGTTTCGGCTGCGACCTGAGCAAGTCCGGAAATCGCCCCGGTCCCGTATTCGGTTAGCGCTGTTCGTACAACGATCTTGGCGTCAGGCTTGATCAACATGTGAACGTATGCGTAGTCGCTGCCTTCTGGCCCAAGGCTGTTACCATGATACATTAGTGCGATGCCGATTCCGCGACGGAACGGGCCGCGGTCGCGGCTAAATTCAAGCCGCTTCTTGCGCCAGCCGGACGTTTCTGTTGCGCGTTTGGTGCATTCCTCAAGGCTGCAGGCCTCGTCTACGAGTTGACTTGTCGCTGTAAGCATTCCTGGCCTCAGAATATTCTTGAGCCGAAGGTCGAGCGGGTCCATGTCAAGTTTCTTCGCCAGCTCATCCATCTGCGATTCGGCTGCGAAGTGAACTTGAGGGCTTCCGAAGCCTCTGAATGAGCCAGCCATCGTGTTGTTCGTGTACATGCAATACGCGTCAGTCTTCACATGTGGAATCACATAAGGTCCTGTTGCGTGGAAGCATGCTCGGATAATCACCAACGGTCCGAGCGACGCGTAAGCGCCGGTATCTGACACGACAAGCGCTTCCGAAGCGGTCAGGCGCCCATCATTCTTTGCGCCGGTCTTCAGCGTAATCACGAATGGATGGCGTTTCGTGTGAGCGATCATCGACTCGTCCCGAGTGTAGGCGAGGATGGCCGGTTTCCCGGTCTTCTGTGCCACCATCGCCGAAATCGCGCAGGTGTCCACTGGCATCTCATCCGATTTCGGTCCGAAGGCTCCGCCTGTTGTCGCTTGGATGACTCTCACTTTGTCAGGGCTAAGCCCGAGCACTTTGGCGACTCCGGTCTGCACGTAGAAGGGTGTCTGCATCGAGCCGACGCAGGTGACTGATCCATCCTTCTCGACCCACGCCATCCCAACCTCCGGTTCCAGAGGTGCGGGGTCCTGAAACTGTGTCTTGTATGTGTTCTCGATTATCACGTCGGCTTGTCGGAATCCTTCTTTCACGTCGCCTTTCCTTACTCTGAGGTATTTTGCGACATTTCCGCTGTCGTGGACGAGAAGGGAATCCGGCTTCATCGCTTCAACCGGTGAGGTTACGATTGGGAGACGCTCGTACTCGACAGAGATCCTGTCAGCTGCTTCCTCGGCCGTTTCCGAATCTCCGGCGGCGACTACAGCTATTGCTTCACCGTGGCATCTCACCTTCTTGCTCGCCAAGAGGGGCCGGTCGGGCAACAGAGCGTATGCCTCGTTGATTCCTGGAATGTCCTCCGCAGTTAGGACCGCTAGTACGCCGGGCATCTCTCTTGCCGCTTGCGTGTTGACTCGCTTAATGAGCGCGTGAGGGACAGATGACCTTACGACTTTCACTCTGAGCGCGTCTTTGGGCACGATATCGGACGTGTAGAGCGGGAGCCCAAGCACCTTGTCAAGCGCGTCAAGTCGCTGAATCCTCTTGCCAACTAGTGTGAAGCGTTGTGCTTCGCGTAGTTTCTGTACAGCCGCGGTTTCCGTCAACTCCTGACCTCCGAGATTTCTTTGGCCGCGTCGTGGATGGCGTCGATGATCTTGTAATATCCAGTGCAGCGACAGAGGACTCCACTAATCGCTTCCTTGATCTCCTCCTTAGATGGGCTCGGATTGTGATCGACGAGATTCTTTCCAGCCAGCACCATGGCTGGGGTGCAGAAGCCACACTGCGCAGCACCGTATTTCATCAGCGCCTTCTGGACCGGGTGTAGCTTTTCGCGAGTGCCTACGCCTTCGATTGTTGTGATCTTCTTGTCTCTTGCTTGGACTGCAAGTACGAGGCAGGAGTTGACGAGGCGGCCATCCATAATGACCGTGCAGGTGCCACAATCTCCGGTTCCGCAACCCTCCTTCACTCCCTTCAGGTCAAGCCGATCCCTCAATACATCCAGCAGTCTTTCTGTGGACTCGACCACGAGCGCGTGATCTTTGCCATTCACGTTGAATTTGACGAGGTGCTTGGTCAATCTTCCTCACTTCTTGAGAATATTCTGTTGGCAGTCAACAAGGGCACGGCGAAGCAACACTTTCACCGCTTCGCACCTGTACTCCGATGAGGCTCGAAAATCGGATGTCAACGTCAACTCCTCTCCAAGTCGCTCCACCGCTGACTTGATCGCGTGCTCGTCCAGTCTCTTGTCGAGGAGTCCTTTCTCGACACTCTTGACTCTCTGCGGGATCTTACCTTTCAATCGATTCAGCGCGATTCTCGCTTGTGTGATATTGGACCGTGAGTCGTCTGTGTCTAGGAAAACGGCGACGGATACTAGGGCAATGATCAAGATGTTGCGCATCCCAAGCTTCTGGAATGAACATGCAGCTCGCGCGCTAGGTTCCGGGAAGGAGACCTCGACAAGGATTTCGTCAGCATGTAGAGCGGTTTTCCGCTTCGCGACTAGGAACTCTTGAAGGGGCATCTCTCGTGTTCCGCTCTTCCTGAGCGTTTTCACTTTGGCATCGAGCGCTAGGAAGACCGGGATCAGGTCCTCGGATGAGGATGCTGCGCAAATGTTTCCACCAATGGTAGCAAGACTCCTGATGTTGGGCGATCCAAACTTCGTGATTACATCGTTGAGGAACCTGCCCCAAGCAGAATTGTCTACTTGCCTTTCGAGGTCGCCGATCGTTGTCAGCGCGCCGATCTTGATCTCGCCATCTTCGCGCTTGACGTATCTGAGCTCCGACAGACCTGAAAGATCCAACAGATTCCTTACAGGCAGTTGCTTTTTCTTGATGCGTGGAAGAAGATCTGTTGCGCCTGCTATCGGGAGCGTGTCTGACGCGTTGTTTTCCAGATGCTCGAGCGCGTCGTCAAGGCTGAGCGGGACGTAGACATTGAATCTAGGGATGGCTTATCCCCCGCTTACTGGTGGGATCACGAGTATGACGTTGCCATCCTTCAACCGGACTGACATATCAACTGGTTTCTGAAGGACGTTATTGATGTACACGAATGCGTACTCTCTAAGGTGACCTTCCCCACCGAATAACACGTTTCTTGGCGTCTTACCGTACCGCTCACCGAGGACTCGCAACAGCTCGCGGACGTTGTCAGCGTTCACAGTGATTTCCCCGCCTCCAGCGGCTGTTCTAAGTTCGTGGAAGAGCCTAACCTTCACGCTGGCCACTATGACTTCAACTCGTTCTTCTGAACTTGAAGACCGTTGAATAGGCGTTCTGGCGTAATCGGCAAAGTGAAGGATCGAACTCCGGTTGCGTCGTAGATGGCGTTTGAGATTGCCGCCGCGACTGGGACGATCGCGATTTCTCCCACTCCCTTTGCTCCAAATGGTCCCGTCTTCTCGTATGTCTCCACGGGCACGACTTCGAGGTCAGGCGCATCCTCAATCGTTGGAATCAGGTACGTTGTGAAATTGGGAGTCAAGAGATGTCCGTTCTCGATGATCGCGTCCTCGGTCAATGCGTATCCCAAACCCTGGACAACGGCTCCCTCGCATTGTCCCCTGAAACCTTGAGGGTTGACTACCTTGCCCGAATCGGGAGCGATCAGGAATCGTAGCGTTCTCGTCTTGCCAGTCAACGTGTCGACTTCAACGAGCGCGACTGCTGTCGCGTACATGAAAGACCAGTGCGGAATCTCAATAGTCCCTTCGATGGGCTGCTCGAACCTTGGAACATCAAACCCAGCCTCAACTCGGAATTGGCTTGCGTGAGCTCGAGTGTGAGTCGCGATGGAGGCGTACGTTGCTTTTCGCTTCAAATCGCCTCGAACGACGATCGCTCCGTCGCGACATTCGAGCTTGCTCTCAGGCTCGCCGAGCATCTGAGACCCATGAGAGAGTAGGAGCTCACGCATCTTCTGCGCGGCTCTGACGATAGCGTTCCCACCTACGTAGAGGGACCTTGAAGCAGAGGAGCCTCCAGTATCCGGAGCGAGCCCAGTGTCTGCCGAATCGATGCGCACCTCTTCGAGTTGACAACGTAGCTCTTCTGCAGCGATCTGAGCGTAGGCTGTCACGTTGCCCTGACCCATGTCCGGGCAGCTGACTCCAACAGCGAAGGCGCCATCCTCATTCAACGTGATCGACACGGCTCCGAAATCTGGAAGCGCACCAAAAGTGAAACCCTTCAATGCACATGCGATCCCGACACCTCGCCTGCACCACGGTTCAGACCGCTGGGCCTTGTGCTCGTTTCTGTGGAGCCAGAGATCAGACTTCGAGGCTGTCTCCAGAGTCTCATGGATTCCTATGCTTCCTAGGATTTTGACGCCGAAAGTGCTGACATCTCCCTCGTGAATTGCATTTCGCTTCCTGATTTCCAGTTTGTCGATCTGGAGTTTCTCGGCGATTATGTCGATTTGAGACTCCATAGCGAAGATTGATTGTGGAGCGCCGAATCCTCGGAACGCGGCTGAGAAACCGTTGTTCGTGTAGACGCAGTAGGCCTCGATGTCAACGTTCGGAATATTGTACGGTCCGCAACATGTCTCCATGCTGACATCGAGGATCGTTCCGCCTAGAGACGCGTAAGCGCCCGTGTCGGATATGATTCTGACTTGGTTTGCGAGCAGCTTTCCTTGCGAATCGGCTCCGGTTCGAGCGGTAATGATCACTGGATGTCGTTTCATCCCCGCGATCCCGGACTCTTCGCGAGACAGTACCATCTTGACGGGGCGTTTAGTCTTCAAAGCCAACAAGGCGAGGTGAATCTGAACCGTGATTTCGTCTTTGCCCCCAAAGGCGCCTCCAACGATGGAGGATACCACACGTATCTTCTCTCGTGGGATTCCGAGTGCCCTAGCAATCTGAAGCTGGTCCCTGTACGGGGCCTGGCCGCCCACGTATAGCACGATGTTCTCCTTCGCGTCGAGGAATCCTACGCCGGCTTCAGTTTCCAGGAACATGTGCATCTGGCGACCGGTCCGATACGTGTTCTCGACCACGACTGCGCATTGCTTGAATGCGGACTCCGCGTCGCCGTTCTTGATATGTCCGTGGCGGTAGATGTTGCCGCCGTCATGGACTCGTGGAGAATCAAACTTCATCGCCTCAACGGGATCCGTAACCACCGGGAGCACTTCATAATCGACCTCGATGAAGCTGAGCGCGCGGTCAGCTGTCTCAGGATCCTCTGCCGCAACAAGTGCAACGGCGTCGCCTTCGTAGCGGACCTTGTCCTCACACAGAACCGGCTGATTAGGAGTCACGATCCCGTACCGGTTTGTCCCTTCAACGTCTTTGTGCGTGAGAACCGCAACTACGCCAGGCAAGGCTTGTGCCCGCGAGATGTCGATACGTTTGATCAGGGCGTGGGGGCGGTTAGCTCTGAGTACCCTGCCGTATAGCATGTTCTTGAGGTGAAGATCCGAATAGAACTTCGCTTGTCCGGTCGTCTTTTCGAGAGCATCGCGTTTTGTGACGGATTTCCCAACCCAGCGTAGGTCTCCCTCGCCTCCGGCAACTGGCGGGAAGACAAGTAGTTGGTCGCCATCCCTGAGCCGAGCATCTTGGTCGAGACGCATCCCATCTCTAACAACGTACAGGTAAAGTCGGTCGCGCACGGGCAAATGATCGATGGCATCTTGAGCGGTCGCATTTTCTCGGAGGTCCAAGACGAGCTCCCGCTTCTCGAGGCCGCCGGTAGAAGCTCCGTAGAGCTTGATCATCACTTTCATGGTTTCTGTGAGCTCCGACGCGAATCGATCAAGTTGTCAACAGCCTTGTAGAGGAGTGACGGTATGACGGCGTGTCTGTAGTTGGCTGATGCTCGCAGGTCGCTGATGGGTGATGATTCGTCTGACGCGATCTTGCCTGCACTCCAGATCGTGTCGTCTGCGAGTATTCGATTCTTGAGGTATTCCTCGCATCTTCTCACTCTAAGTACAACTGGGGCGACCGCGCCGAGGGCAACGCTAACGTCTGAGAACCTGTCGCCCTCAGGTGCCCATTTAGCACGGATCGCCAGACTGACGAGGGAGATGAAGTGTCCCTCTCTCAGGCCGAGCTTCAGGAATGTTCCATCGTAAGGCTTCTCGACCGCTTCAAATGAGATCTCGGTGATGATCTCATCGGGCATGAGATCGATCTTACGATATCCGAGGAAGAACTTCTCAATCGGCACAAGACGCGCATTCTCGTGGCTTTGAACTTTCACATTCGCGTCCAACACGTAGAGTGGAGGAATAGCGTCTCCGGCTGGAGAAGCATTTCCCAGATTGCCGCCGATAGTAGCCCGGTTCTGGATTTGTAGTGATCCGATCGTTCTGCTGGCTTCGACAAGCATTCGACAAGAGCTGTTCAACACGGGGGATTCGATTATGTCCGAGTAGGTGCTCAAGGCACCGGTGCGAATCACGGATCCTTCTCTGCGAATGTATCGTAGCTCACCAAGACTCGAAATGTCAAGGAGTTGTTTTGTTTGAAGCGAGGCCTCTCTTAGCTGAATGATCGCGTCTGTACTTCCTGCAATCGGTTTGATGCTGCCTGATCGGTCGTGAAGAACCCTCAACGCATCCTTGAGATTCTTGGCGGAAACGACTTCGATCTCACTAAGCATCATTGTGCGACCGCCCCTAGTCCTTCTGCGCAGCCTGCTGGACCGCTCGGATTATGCTCGCGTAGCCTGTACACCTGCACAGGTTACCAGCTAGAGCCGTTTTGATCTCCTCGACGCTGGGATTGGGACTTCGGCTCAGAAGCGCTTCAGTGGAGACGATGAATCCCGGAATGCAGTGACCGCACTGAACGGCCCCCTTCTCTATGAACGCCTTCTGTACATGATCTGGCAAGCCATCTCTCATGAATCCTTCAGAGGTGACGATCTCTGCTCCATCTGCCTGCGAGATGAGCACGAGGCATGAAAGCACAGGTTTCCCGTTCATTAGGAGGGTACAGGCGCCACACTCTCCCTTCTTGCAATCCTCCTTGGGACTGGTGACATCCAGCTTTTCCCGCAAGACCTCGAGGAGCGTATAGGCCGGAGGAGCAGACACGGAGACTTGTCGTCCGTTTAGTCTGAACGAGAATTGTCCGTCCATACCCGCTGTCTTCCTTGATTACCCGTCTTCCGCTCTATTATCGCAACATTCCTCTTGCTATGATTCGTTTCGGCATTCTGGTCCTTTGTATGCTCAGACTCTGGTATACTTGTAAAGGGTATGGCTTCTCCTGTTCCATGCTGTCCTCCTCGTTCTCAACTGTTCTGATCGACGCCTTACTTCTGGTCTGACATCAATATCTCTTTTCACGGAGGAGGCAAAAAGGAGAGAACGGCTCGAAAGTAGCTACCGTTGCTTCTTCCGCGCTTTCTCTAGGAATTGCCTTGAAGAACAAATACTTGTGACACGCGTAGCTTCCCGGCAATTTCTCATGTCCTCTCTTAGGGCCAAGTCTCCTGTGACTGTGAAATCCGGTTTTGCCACAAGGACAGAAGCAAGCACTGGTGCGTCCTTCGCATCTCTAACTCTATTCTCTACGAAAGGAACCGATTGCACCATCTCCTCCGAAGGAAGTATTTCATGTTCCGTCCTCGAAACGAATGCGTCTAAGAGTGCTTCATGCCCGGGAAATCGCCGGGCCAAGACCATCCTAGCCTCATCTAGCACAAACTCTGGAAGGATGAGAGCTATTGCTTTGTCTTCAGCAAGTTTCAGTATCTTGTGCTCATTTCCTTTCAGAAATACGAGGCCGGAGATGAGGATGTTCGTATCAAATAGAACGGTGGGCTTACGCTTTGGCATGCTTCTCTTCACGCAACTTCTCCCGCGCTCGCTCGACATCCCTCATGAGGAGGTCGCGCGTCATGCCCCTCTTCTTTGCCAGAGTCTGGAGAGTTGCTGAGATATCGTCTAAGGATAACTCGTCCACCTTCTTCATCACGATGAGGCGACCGAGTCTAGTTACGTAGAGGTAGCTGTCTTTCCCGAGAGAGAGGTCGCGCCGTATTTCAACGGGCAACGTAAGCTGCCCCTTGGAGGTTATCTTAACCACTTCATTGACAGCCATTCAAGCTCACGCATGGTGCAAGGTAAGGATTCCTTACATATATCTGTAGGTCACAGGCTCTCCGTTTATCAAGACTGCACAGGTGCCACACTCGCCTTGAGCTTGCGCATCGTAAGCCATAGTTTGAACACTCTCCTCAGACTAGTGAAGGAAGCAGCGTAGTACAACGGATAGTAGGGGGTTAGTCGTTCAGCTGCTTGAATATGGCTTCAGGATCTCTCAGTGCCGATTGATAGAGTCCTTGTGCTTGGCCTACGAGTATCTCTTGCTTGTCCGCCTTCATGCCTTCTATGATCGCTGCGGCAACCTCCTGTGGGCTGATTCCTCGATATGCCTGCTCCTCCTCACCAGCGAAACTCGCGTCAAGTTCTGTGTCAGTGGTCGGCGGCGCCGCCTCAAACACTCGGACGGATGTCCCACGGAGTTGGTGGCGTAGTGAGGTGGTGAAGGAGTGAATGGCGGCTTTGGTTGCGCAGTAGACTGGCATAATCGCGATCGGCACAAATGCTAGCCCTGAAGAGATGTTCACGATGGCTGCCTTCTTCCTCTTCAGAAGGATTGGCGTGAAGAGTGCGCAGAGGCGTATGGGCGCGGCGAGGTTGATGGTCACCTCGTCGTCTTTAGAGGATAGGGGCTTGTTCACTGTCGGAGATGTGAAGTCCATCTGCCGCTGGATTCCCGCATTATTGACCAATATGTTGAGATTGGGAAAACGCGCTGCAACCCAGCGCAGCAGGCTTCTCCTCTCTGACTCCACGGAAACGTCGCACTGTCTGACGTGAAGGGCGGATAGTCTCTGTTTTGCGGCCTGCAGCTTACTCTTACGACGCCCACACACAATTACCACACTTCCTGCGTTGACAAACTTCTCAGCCAAGGCAAACCCTATGCCGGTTGCGCCTCCGGTGATGAGAACCGTATTTCCACCAATATCCAAAACCAGCTCAGCTCCTAGAGTCTACGCCCTTCATTCAGACGATTGGTGTAACAGCATCTGGCCGACTAGTCATTAAGTGTTGCATTGCTTTCAACTTGAGGAATGGAAGAAGAGGGGCTCGCTTAGGAAGGACTTCGATGCTCATCTATTCGCGAAAGGTTTGGTCGCCTTGTACGACGGTATGATGGTGCATCTGGCAATTGGGACCGAGGCGTCTGAAGTCAGGAAGATATTCGCAGGATTCATCGAGACGGTGGAACATGGGATTCTTCGACAATGAGGATTGCCAGACTCTCTAGGGAAGGAGACTCCTAGCAGCAGCTCTCCTCTCTACCAAGATGTGTCGCGTTTATAGAGAAGGTTCTGTGAGAAACGAGTTTGGTAAGGGATTTGGAGATAACTGAAGGCGTCCATCTTGTCCCGAGAGTCAGGGGCGCGAACGCGTATCTCGTCGAGCGCGATCACAGCATCACCGTCGTGGACACGGGTCTACCTGGAAACGCTGGCAAGATAATAGACTACGTCCAAAGCATAGGCTGCCGAGCTTCGGATGTCAAAACGATCGTCTTGACTCATTCCGACATGGACCATGCGGGAAGTGTCGCTCGTCTGAAGGAGGAGACCAACGCGAAGGTGGCGATCCATGAAGCCGATGCGCCCAGACTGTCAGGGGAAAAGAAACCGAAGGCAGTGAAGGGAGTGTTAGGTTTGTTCTTACGTGTAATGGGTGCCGTCATGAGGTTCAACCGAATAAAGGCTGACGTGCTCCTGAAGGATTCGGACCTTATTGATGGGTTGACTGTGATTCATACTCCCGGACACACTGATGGTAGCATCTGTCTTTGCCTTCCTGGCCGGGCTCTCTTCGTCGGCGACGCCCTTCTTACTGATGACGAGCGGATGCTGAGTCTTCCTCGAAGATCCATGAGCACGGACCTGGATCAGGCAAAGGAATCTATTAAGAAGATATCAGAGCTGAAGTATTCTGTTCTGTTGCCCGGTCACGGGCCACCGATCGAGCGGAATGCATCAACGATAGCGAAGGAATTCGTAGCCCGCCTCTGAGTTGGCAGACGAACTAGCCTGGATCTGCGTCTTGACTAGTGCAGAAGCTTGTGTGGGAATCTCACTTGTCTCACCTATCAAGTCAACCTCGGGCTCTTTATGTAAGTCACGCTTCACCATCAGGACGTTCTCGTGGGAATGACCTTTTGTGATCGCGGGACAAGTCAAGAATGCTGATGCGATGAGAGGTTTTCTTGAGAAGTCGGGCCTGAGCTCATCTGATAGTTACCTCGTGAAACCCAACTGGTTCTTTCAGGGTAAGGGGTTCTACACGGACGCCAGAACTCTAGAATTACTCTTGGAATGTCTAGACAAAGTAACGATCATAGAATCTTACACATACCAGAGAAACGACGGCACGCGAACCATCACGCCCGAGAACGGTAAATTGAACTGGGATTGGATCAGAGAACAAGACGAGAAGTTTCTTCGTGTCACTGGCCTCGACATTCTGCTCAGGCAGTACAACGTGGAATACGTGAACCTCACTGAGGAAGTCTGGTCGGAACGCATTGCGAACCCCGACAATGTCCGAAGGTCCGTTGAAGCAGCGTTCCCTCCCGTATGGAAAAAAGAACTCTACGAACAAGTTCCGGAGCGCATCTACGCTCTACGCGGAAGGAAGCTGATATCGTTTGCAAAACTCAAACAGCAGACAACAAATAGGGTGAGTGCGACCCTCAAGAACATGTTCGGCAACATCATCGACCCCAATCGGATGGGCTGGCACGGCGAAGGCGACCGTGACCTCGCCAAGAGTATCGTCGACATAAACAAAGTGTACGCAAGCCTGTTCGATACCGTGGGGCTTTGCGAAGCGATCTTCACAGCTGTTCGATACACAAAGGAAGGTAGATACCCACTACCTTGGGAAAATCGCTACGATCTCATCGAGAATCCGGGACTTGCGTTCTGCGGGGACCGACTGGTCGATGTTGATGCTTACCTGAGTCAGGCATGTGGGATAGATCCCAACAAGGTGGAACACATATGTTTGGCCGGCGAGGTGTTTGGGAAATGGGCGACGAGGCTCATTGAAGAAGCGAAAGAACAACCGATTGACTTCGGCGCACACGCGTGACCATTTGTAGAACGTGTACTGCTATTCGCGAACGGTGTGAACCGGATTCTTCGCGTGCGAGTGATACTAGTCGAATATTCTGGGTGTTCGAGTGAGGCATTCCCCTCCACTGGGCGTCAGTAACACTGTGTCTTCGATTCTGACTCCTCCGACAGGCCTGACGGTCAGTAGCGAGTGTCCTATGGCGAGAGTCCAGTTCTCTTTCATCTCGAGCTGTAAATGACTCGGATAATGGCTTGGGTGAGGCCACTCTTCGAACTCCAACCCAACTCCATGAACGGGCCCTGAGATCCATTGTGAACCGTATCCCTTGTCTGTGAAGAGCTTCATAAACATCTCTGTAACCGCGCTGACCTTCCAGTTCGGACGCATCACTTTCAATACCGTCTCTTGGAGTTCGGCGTAGAGTTTGATCAAGCTCTTCTGCTGACTGGAAGGAGATCCGCAAGTAACCGTCCGAGCCGCATCACACGCATACATGTCAACGACCGGATGAACATCTATGACTATTAGATCTCCGAGCTCTATCTTTCGACGCACAGTGCCACCATGCAAATGCAACGAATGAGGTCCGCTGTCAACAAAGGTGCTTGTGGCAAAGCGCATTGCCCCTGCTTTCCGCATGGCGTACTCGGCTTCTCCAGCCACATCAATCTCAGTCCTCCCAGGAGCGATCGCCGAGATAGCGGCTGAAAGGCCCTTATCGGCCACCTCTGCGGCTTTGCGCATCGAATCGATCTCAGTCGGATCCTTCACGTAGCGAAGCGGCATCAGTGTCTCTTCGCTCTCGACCACCGTCATCCTGGGATTCAGTTGTTGAACCCGATGCAAGAGAAAGGCGGGAGTATTGTGAACGCAAAAGCCGATCTTCTTCTCTCTCAAGTCGTACTCTTTCGTAATCGAGAAGAAAGTACGCATCAAGTCTTGTGGACTGCGCCAGCCTCGAACATCCTCTATCCCCGTTGCTTTCTTGGCGCTCTCAACCTCCTCATCGAAAACGATGACAATTGGTTCTCCCTTCTGTGGCAGGAAAATTCGAGCAACGTTACGAATGTCGCCTGTTAGGTAGAAGTAGTTCTCTCGACTGGTTATGTGTAGGGCGGCAACGTCATGTTGAGCCATCAGTTCTTGAGCACGTTGTCTTCGACTCTCGAAGATGTTCATGTCCACACCAATATCAGCACTCGCTCCTGACGAATCAATAATAGCCTTACGTAATCGGAGAGAAGCCCGGTCACGGCTCAAACAGCCGAGATAGACAAGGGGATCCCTCCCATCCACAGCCTTTGTCTGCCAACTTGTTGCACGATTTCGTTGAGATCGTTGATCTGTCTTGACCTTGCAGTGCACAAGAACAAAAAGACAGCTCAATTTCCGTTGCTCGCACCACGGTTCTCACACACACACAAAACTACCCCTCAAACTCCAAGAGATTAGTGAAAAGCAGAGGAATAGACGCAGTTCTTCTATGAGGATGCAAAGTCTGAAATTCTCAAACATGCGAACCCTTAGGGTACTCCCAGAGACTCACTGACTGCCCGTTTGGCGTTCACTGTTCTCTGCTTCTGCGAGAGCGCCGAGGAGGGGCGCAATGACACAAGCGTATAGCTTCAGTTGGAGGTGAAAGATGATGGAAAAACAGATCCCGAATGGGCTTAGGATTACGTTTCTTGTTCACTTCATCGTGGCCGTGATCTTCGGGGCTGGCTTTCTGCTGGTCCCGGAGATGCTTACGGGAATGTTAGGTGCACGGGCCTTGGAGCCGTCGACATTTAGGCTGGTGGGCGCAGCAATGCTGGCATTTGCAGCTAGTTCATGGCTCGCCTACAGGCAGACACTATGGGACAGAGTGAAGATCGTGGTTCAGATCGAGATCGTCTGGACAGTTCTCGGAGTTCTGGCCACTCTGTGGGGCTTGATGTTTGAAGGTCTTCCGGCGGCCGACTGGATGAACGTTCTCATACTTGGCGCCTTCGCCTTGGCCTTCACATACTTCTATTCCCGAGCGTAGCCTCACTGCCCATTTCCATTTTCCTTTTTTTGTGTGCAAGTCGGCTGGTGCATTCGTCGTAATTTGGACGGTCGCCCGTCGTTGATTTGGTCAGTTTCATGGTTCTCCGTGACTAGGCTCTTCATCCCCTTCCCCATATTGCCCGTCAGACTCTCCTTTGCGTTGCATGCGTGGGGAAGCGGCGATGGGGAGAACGATACCGTCATGGCGTATCGTCGTCGAACAGGAGATCGCAGCGATGAGCAGGTTCAAGCAGTTTCTTGGACCGGAGGACCGGGCGGTCTTCGATGATCTCCTCAGTCAATGTAAGCTCTACGCGGCGGAGGCTGGAGTCCTCGTCTCACCTGTCAAGGAAGTGCCGCTACTATTATCGATGATCTTCGCGCAGCACAAACGGCTTGTGGAACTTGAGAAACGCGTCAACAAGCCCCACGAGTGACGGAGCCGTGTGACAGCCACGTGAGCTGAATGATTGGTGATTCATTCTACGAGTAGTAGTCCGAAACGGTTCATCTCTTCTCCGTATCCCTTCAGCACGTGAATTGGATACCGCATTTTGCGGGCCGTTGAGTAGACATCCACAGCAAACGCTTCCAAGCTAGGCCGAGCAGCGTACGGGTTCTTGCACTCTCTCCTGTTTGCCGAACAGGAGGCGCATATTCTGCAAGGACCTCCAGGAGGGAACACGAACGCTTTAGGATAATCTGCTAGGAAGACTTCTCTCTCAAGAGCCACAGCCTTCTTCTGCGTCGCCCGGCTCCATCTGTGTCGCAGCAGAGGGTTCTCAAACTTGACTGCACAGTGAAGCAGGAGGCCGACCTTGTACTCATCAAAGAACTTTCGACATTCAGTGATCGATGGGGCTTCGGGCGGACAACATCCACCCTTACCGTAGCCATCACAACCGAATTGACACTTCATTCTGACCCAGTTGCCAGTGACTATGCGTCTCGGGTTGATCCATCTGAAATCGATGAAACCGTGCTCCATTGCCATCCGCTCGATCTTCCTTGAAACCAACTTGATCGTCTTGCCTCCCACATCATGCATCTACATTCCTGTGCTCGAATATGTTGATTAGCGTGATGACATGTCGTCGTTGCAGGAGTCTCCACCTGTCGGCTTCGTATCTGTGGATTTGAGTTTTGGAGTCAACTCCAATGAGCCTCATACCTCTGCGTATGAAACCACCTTCTAACGCCTTTGGCGACACATCGTGTTGTGACTCATTGCCACTGGTCATAACAGACGAGCTCTTTCATCGGCTTGCGGGTCTTGGGTCGGGGATGATCCGCCGGATAGCCTAGCGTCATCACCTCAATGACCCTAGCATTGGCCGGAATGCCTAGCAGCGTTCGGATCTGATCTTGGTGGAAGGAGCCTATCCAGCAGGTGCCCAGTCCCTCCGCCGTCGCGGCCAATGCTACGTGCTCCAAGGCTATGGCCACGTCCACCGGGTCGCCGGGAACGCCGCAGCTCATTATTCGGTCAGGCATGAGTCCCACGCCAGCGATGACAACGGGCGCTTGGCCAACGAACTCTTGATTAGAGCACGCCGGCACGAGCTTCTTGCGCGTCTCGGTGTCGCGTACAACGACGAACTTCCATGGCTGTCGGTTGGAGCCAGAGGGGGCCAGTCTCGCCGCGTCAAGTATGCGGTCGAGCTTCTCCTGCTCCACCGGCTTATTCAGATACGAGCGGACGGAATAACGCGACTTGATTACTTCGTAGAGATTCATGACAGTCTCCTCAAGCTATGTTCCTGCATTCTGATCCGCGACTCACCTCTTTACTCTTACGTGATGTGCTATCTTGGTGCGCGGTGGGAGACGTGTCCAAGTCACTCATCTATCTTCGTATTCTGCTCCACGCTCGTGGACAATCCCATATTGCATCCTCACGCTCCACATCGTTCACAGGTTCCACACCGGAGACAACGGCCGCTATCCGATAAGGCACCTAGCCTCGCGCGTTTCCATGCTCAGAGTTCGATGAAACTATACGCTTTAAGTGTCTATTAGTTGAGTAAACCTCTAGAACCTGCGCAGATTCTACGCTAGGGAGGGAATAGCTTTGACTGAAGACAAAGGCGATGTTCTAGCTAAGATGGACGCTGCGGCGGAGGAAGCGGAAAAAGACCTCGGGACTCTCGATCGGGCAGCTATTGAAGTTGTAGCTGTATGGTGGCTGAAGTGGTACATGAAAGCCGGACATAAACGTCTTGGCCGGATCATGGTAAAACTCGCAAAGAGCAAGTAAGGTCTTCACCGTCACATTTCTTATGACTGCAACCCTTCTCCAGTTGACAGAGAAACTCGTGAATCTACCTCACAGTCCAACGAGTGAGACCTGATCAAGGTTCTCATTCCCATGACCATCGTGTCCACAAATCTTGCGCTGGCAACCCATCTTATGGATGAAGCATAGTCTGTCACCAGCGGCGGGGCCGAAGTCCCGAGGGAGTGGTCCTTTTCGATTCTCAGAAGTTGTCCGGATTGGTGCAGGCATCCAGATCCGAACCCTGATTTGTGTGCGTTGCTGCCTTGTTGACAGATGCGCGGTATTGACACGGGCTGAGCGTCATGCTGACGGACAGGTGTTGTCAGATTGCTAATTTTCAGTTAACAAAGTTGAGTTCCATTGGAAATCTCTTTCCACTGGAGGAGTTTTCGTCGTCGTGCGCGGTATAAGAATCGCTAGAACTTCTCGGGGAAACGTTTTGGTTCCTTCTTTTTCATGTATTCCAAGACTACCTTTTCCGGGCCTGGTGGACAGTGGACGCTATACGCAATGAAAGTATCCTTTCCGGTGTTGTTTATTTGGTGTTTGATTTTGGGTGGAGAGAAGACAACCATTCCAGGTTCTGCCATGAATTTCTCGTCGCCGATCAAGAATTCAGCACGACCTTCTGTAACTATCCAAAACTCTTCGCCATCATGGCAATGCAAATCGCTTTGCACACCCGGTGGAATGGTTACCATAATGATAGCGAATGACTTGACTCCATGAGTCTCAGGGGCCATCACAACCTTCAGATTACGGTTGTATGGGTGAGGTGGTTCGAAACCCTCGATTTCCCAAGATTTTGCTGCGAACTTCATTCATTATCCCGTTCAGAGTTTCCGCCTATATGAGTTGGTCATTAAGTATCTTGCGATCAAGACTCGCTTCTCGTGTTTCCCGCAACTAGTTGTCAACTCTTTTTGTGCGGGCTTGGACAAGTCCATCTAGGTCGTGTCGAATGAGAGGATGACTTTGATCGTGCCGTCATCTTTGGTCAAGGCTAACTCCATGCCGCGCTGTGCTTCTTCGTTCGGAAGCACATGAGTCGCGATAGCGTTCACATCTACTTGCCCCGACATAGCGAGCGCAATGGTTTGTTGCACATCCTCGTGGTTGATGCTCATGTTGCCAACGATCTCCAGTTCCTTACTGAGAATCTCGTAGGCGCCTAGGTGGAGTGGAGAACCCGTAAGGAGCGCGACCAACATGATTCGGCCTCTCCGTTTCGCCATCTCCACGCCTTGCGTTACTAGGATTGGGTCGTCTGCAACGACGAAGATAATATCCACACCCTCGCCATTCGTTAAGTCGTTCACCCTATCGGCTAGCTTCTCGTCCGGAGCTAGTAGGGAATGAGTGGCGTCCATTCGTTTGCGTGCTATGTCGAGACAGTGCTCGTGGATATCCACGGCAACTATTGGTTCCGCCCCATACGCGTGGCATACACCTACTAGCATGCCGCCGACAGAGCCGGATCCCAATATGGCCACGGACTTGTGTGCGGAGACGTTCGCGCGCCGAGCCACGTGGACTGCCACGCTCAACGGCTCAATTAGGCTGCCTTGCTTGTAGGATAGGCTATCCGGAAGATGCAAGACAGACTTCTCAGGAGCTATGACGTATTCACCGAATGCCCCCGGCCAGGACGATGTGCCCAGCATCCTCTTTGACGGACACAGGTTGATGTCGCCAGCGCGGCAGTAAGCGCACTCACCACATCCCCACTGCGGATCAACGATGACCCTATTACCTGTTTTGAAGTTCACCACCGACTTGCCGACTGACACAACGTCGCCGGCCATCTCATGTCCGAGGATCACAGGCGCCCTACGAAAAGGATGGCTGCCACGAAAGGCATGCACTTCGGAGCCGCAAATGCCAACCGTCTTCACTTTGATGAGGATTTGGTCGGGACTCTGAATAGTCGGCATTTGGGCATCGATCATCACCAGATGCCCCTCGGTCTTCAAGAAAGCTGCTCGCATAGAGGCTCCCAACTTGTTCTATATCGATGCTACTTACGTTTGATCCGGTGGTTGGCTTTGTGGCGCGCTCTCACACAAAAGAGCAATGGTTCGTGCCGCGTCGACATGAACCAATAAAGAATGATAAGAACCGATTCGAGAGTCCAAGTCCCAGCGCCTGTACCAAGGTACTGACCACGGCACTCCTCTTGTCTTTATCTCGCTCGTGACTCCACAAGCTTCATTTCCCGTGCGAAGTCACTTCACGCTGCGAGGGATCGTCGAACGAAAGCTCTTGTTCTCGGTGCTGGGAATCAAGGCTATGCCATGGCGTGGGATTTTCTAAATGCACGAGATGTCGATGAAGTCGTGCTTGGCCTTCAGTAAGATGTAGAGTGAATGATTCGCCCTGCTACGAAGGATGACATTCCGCAACTCGTGTGGTGCAATCGGACAGCGAAAAACGACAACGGGCTCGTAGGATATGGACCTCCGTTGGGCAAACGAGTTTTCGCAGATGAGGACAAACTGAGGTCCAACTGGCACGAGAATCACGTCGAGGAAGAATTTGTCTACGTGTTCGAAGAAGATGGGCGAGTCCTTGCATACGCTCAAGTTCGAGTTGACCCAGATGCAGTGGAGCTTGACAATATCGATGTCGCAGGCGAGCATCAAAGGAAGGGAATAGGGAAAGCAATGGTTGATTTCGTTGAGAGCCTCGCGAAGAATTCAGGGAAGCATTATGTCACGCTTGGCACTTCGAGAAATATTAAGACTGGGAAACCGTGGAAGTCATACAGCTTCTGGCTTAGATTAGGCTACGTGGTTGATGGCGAGACACAGACAGAGGATGGCAAAGAGAATGGCTTCACAGAGATTCGATTCCGCAAGAGAGTTCTGCCCCAAGTGTGTGTGCACGCCACACGACCCGCACAAGAGAACAAGCAGGGCTTTGCAGGAAGGCAACTGTCGATGCATATGTGCGACGTTTGGTGAATCCAGTTGCCTGGCCCAGGTTGGAAGCGTCTCACAGTGCTGCTGTTGATACTTAGCGGAGTCATGATTGTGCTCAGCTTGTTCATCGGCAACATCTACGCCTTGCTTCTCTGGACCATTGGTGCTGGCTTCTTCCTCAGGCTGTTCTTGGCAGGCCGCCGATGGCGACTTGGGAAGAGAGACAAAGCTGGCTCTGATTGACGCTTGCGTGCGCACCAGCTGACACACACCACGACGCGGATGTCGGCGCACGACGAATTAGGGATGGAATTCATCGAAGTGCTGTTTTTGTACGCTCTACTGTTCTGAGCCTGAGAGGCGGGAGAACTGAGAGAGATCATGCCCGTCTGGGCTGTCATCGTTTTCTGTACCTTAAATCGACAATCATTAGCTAGCTGTAGTGAGCTCGATCTAGCATGCGCGTAGTGGACCTGAGAAGCGACACAGTAACCCTTCCAACGGAAGAGATGCTTGAGGCGATCAGAACCGCCGAACTGGGCGACGATGTCTACGGAGAAGACCCGACTGTGAACCGTCTGGAGGAGCTTGCGGCTAAGAAGATGGGCAAGGAAGCCGCTCTCTTGACGACGAGCGGGACCCAAGCGAACCTGGCCAGTGTGATGAGTCAGACTGAGCGAGGAGACGAGGTCATCCTCGAAGCTCACGCCCACATGTACAGCCACGAGGTCGGCGCATTTTCGGCGATTGGCGGGCTCGTACCGCGCCTCGTTACGGGACACATGGGCGTCATGACCCCTCAGGACATCGAGGCCGTGCTTAGACAGCCGAACATACACTTTCCTCCGACGAGACTGATCTGCATCGAGAACACTCACAACTACGCCGGAGGCACAGTCTGGTCACCGCCCCAGATCAAGACGGTCTATGATTTCGCGAAGACACGCGGGCTGAACGTCCACATGGACGGCGCCAGGATATTCAACGCAGCAGTCGCACAGAATATCGACGTGCGTGAGTTAACGCGCTATGTGGACACGTTGATGTTCTGCCTCTCTAAGGGCTTGAGCGCTCCGGTTGGATCACTTGTGGTCGGAAGCCGCAGCCTTGTCGATCGTGCCAGGCGATACCGCAAAATGCTCGGCGGAGGCATGAGACAGGCCGGCATAATCGCTGCGCCTGGAATAATCGCGATCGAGAAAATGATTGATCGCCTCAAGGACGATCACGAAAACGCGAAACTCCTCGCGAGAGGGCTCTCAAAGATCGACGGGATCTCGCTCGATCTTGACCACATTCAGACGAACATCGTTCGCTACGATGTTAGCGGCCTGCAAATAACCGCGAGTGAATGGACCGCTGGAATGCGCGACTTCGGCATCAAGGCTGGCGCGCAGGAAGCCGGACGTGTCAGGATGGTCACGCATAGAGGCATCGAGAAAGAAGACATTGAGTACACCCTAGAAATAGCCGAGAAAGTCGCGAGGCAGATCAGGGAGAAACGATAGCGGAAGCCCGGTCGCTTGACTGGTCACTTGGAGATTCAATCGTACTTTGTGCAGCTGCGGGACGGACTGGAGCTTCTCTGGAATCATAGAATAGTGACCGAGTTGATGCCTTTCTTGATCGTTCAGTCTCCCGTGATGTTTCTAGGTGTCATACACCACTTTTCAGGTGTCATACATCCTGCTTGACTGGGATGATGCCCCCAGATGTAGTGCGCGAATCGGTCAACACAGCAGGAGAGACCGTCGTTTGTAGAGCCCGAGAGCACGATGCGATGCGAACCGCTTCCAGCTCGACTTCTACACGAATTCCTTCTCTTCCCACATATCGTAAGCAGTTGCAGTTGAGGCCGCTTGCGTCACTATCGCTAGAGCAATGCCAATGTGCAGGAAGTCCACCGCGCTCGTGACGAGATCTGGAAGCGAGCTAGTCTTGCTGACGTAGAGCAGGATGCCAAGTACCCCCTCGAAGGCCGCTAACCCAACTGTTGCCTTCACGATCCTCATGATCCTAGCCGGGCACTGCATTCCGCTCAGTTTAGAGGCGTTGCTGTACGCGATTGCGAATATGACGACGCCGAGAATCACGTGGACGTATAGAAGCAACGCGAATCCGGAAACCGGTGCCCAGACGAGAATGAATTCCAGAAACGCCAACCAAACCATAGCGTACAATGAAGCCCACAGCTTCAACGCGAACCACAGACTGACACGCCCCCGAGGAGACTATAAGAGGATTCCAAATGAGATGCGTAAGGCATCGCATATGTATTAGCGAGGAATTTCCGAGAAGCCAAGCCTAGAAGTGACACTGGAACCCGAAGAGAGGGACCTTGCGGCTACGTTGGCAAGTGAGATGAATCCATGATAGTTGAGCCGCTTTCAGTCGCATACGACATTCTCAGCATGATCAGCTACGGACTCAGCGATTTCCTCTCGAAGAGGGTGGTGAGAGCGCACCACCGGACCATCCCCGCCCGACAAGTTGTCAGTGTACTCTAGAGGGGGCCATGCCTGTGGCCATCAATATCGTCCTTATTCTCAAGAGCGACGGCAACCCGCACATTTGCGTCTCCGGAGTTTCCAGGAAGAGTCTAGACGCGACTCGGTGGGGGTGTTTAACACCCTCTCTTGAGTGTTTAACACCCATGCGTGAACTCCATGAGAATCCTCCTTGCGAGGGAGAAACAGGAGTGGCGTTTTTCGTCGTCGTCGGGTAACTTTGTGCGGGCATCGTAAATTGAACCGTCGTTCATAGTATTTTGTGTGTGGGTCTCTTGGTGTGACTGAATCGTAACGTGTTAGGGTTTCTTTGGGCGACTCCTTGTCAGGCGGGGAGTCGCCTTTGCCGCCTGGAATGGGAGGTTAGAAGAATGAGGGTGGATAGGAAGAGTGGTAAGAGGAGGGGTTGTAAGATGAATTCGATCATTGCTGGTATAGATTTGGGTGACAGGGAGAGCCTTGCTACGGTTCTCTCTCCGATGGGTGATGTTGCTGATAGATTCACGTTCCCCATGAACGAAGAGGGGTACGCATATTTTGCGAGCAGGGTGCCGAAGGATGCTAGGGTAGCGTTCGAGTCTACGATAATGGCCTACCCAATCTCCAGAGCGCTCAGGATGCACGGGTACAGTGACGTTACCGTAGCGCATCCCAAGACGCTCGCGTGGATCGTTAGAAGCAAGAAGAAGAATGATCGTGTGGATAGCTTGAAGATAGCGAAGCTCCACATGGCAGGTATGCTACCGGAATCGCATCTCCTCGATAGGGATCAGCAGATCGTTAGGGACCTGCTGGTGCAGAGGGTGAAGCTGGGCGTCGAGATAGGTCGACTGAAGAACAGTGTGATTGGCTACTTGAAGCGTGAAGGCGTCTACGACTCTCTCCCAAAGACCGGAGACAACTTCTCAATCAAAAGAAGGGAATCGATTCGTTCGTTGAAGTTCAATGATGAACGAGACCTAGTCTTGGGCACCA
>Ga0315282_10002752_pt1 | contig 31929 bp, 24 predicted proteins | sample YL17G07_20_MG_FD_203693 | JGI IMG/M metagenome (GOLD analysis project Ga0315282, IMG submission 203693) | Sediment microbial communities from Yellowstone Lake, YNP, Wyoming, USA - YL17G07_20 | ecosystem: Environmental > Aquatic > Freshwater > Lake > Sediment | place: USA: Wyoming | collected...
GCCCCCCGCGTGTTCCGCCTATCTTCCCGTTCTTTTCCCCCCTCCGTCACTCACGCGCAGCATTATGTCTGAAGCAGAATGCGAAGGGGCTGACCGAAATGCGTCGCCGCGGCTTCACCTTGATCGAGCTCTTGGTCGTCATTGCCATTATCGCGATTCTGGCCGCGATGCTGTTCCCGGTTTTCGCGCGCGCGAGGGAGCAGGCTCGTCGCGCCTCGTGTTGGAGCAACCTGCGCCAGCTTGGCTGCGCGCTCCACATGTACGCCCAGGACTGCGATGAGAGCTTCCCGATCGGCACTGACCCCGTGCAGTGGAACTCGTACCAGAACCCGAAGACCGCCTTTGTGCAGTACACCTACCCCTACACCAAGAACCGGAACATCTACTACTGCCCGAGCTGCGACGTGCTAGCCGCCATGAACATGAGCTCGTCCAACCCCACGATCCAGGCGTGGGCCGCGAAGCTCCGGAACACCGACGAGAACTGGGCCGCCGGCGACATCTGCTACTACTACTACTCCTTCCTGCAGACGAACGCGCCCCCGGGCCCCGGCGGCATCTTTACGGCCCGGACGCTCACGGAGATGGTAGACACGCCGGCAGCGACGTGGATGATGAGCGACCCCTTCGCGAACGGCTGCCCTTGGTTCCCCCACGCCTACAACCACGCGAGGGGGCTGCATGTGCTGCTGGTGGACGGGCACGTGAAGCCGCTCATCGGCAGGCCGCGCGACCTGTTCCGGTAGCCCCCAGCAGCCCCGGAGGTCGCTCACGGTGTACGGGGAACAGCTTCCTGTCACCAGGCAGGAGGCGGTTCCCATCACTCCGCGCGAGAGAGTGCTCGCATCCATCGACCACCGGCAGCCCGACCGCGTGGCCGTCGATCTTGGCTCGACGGCTGTGACCGGCATCTCGGCCAGCGCCCTTTACGCCCTGCGTGTCGCTCTCGGACTCTCGCAGCCGGGTGAGCCGGTCAAGGTCATCGAGCCTTACCAGGTGCTTGGCGAGGTCACCGACGACCTGCGCGGCGCGCTGGGCATCGACACCGCCCCGGTGCCGGCGGCGCGCACGCTTTTCGGATTTGAGAACACGGGCTGGAAGGAGTGGCGCCTCTTCGACGGCACGCCGGTGCTTGTCCCCGAGGGCTTCAACACGCAGCCGGAGCCGAGCGGCGGCATTCTCCAGTACCCCGATGGCGACCGGTCATGCGCGCCGAGCGGACGCATGCCCAAGGACGGGTACTACTTCGACACCATCATCCGCCAGGACCCGATCGACGACGACAGCCTCGACCCGCGCGACAACCTCCAGGAGTTCGGGCCGATCCCGGATGCGGAGCTCGAGCAAATCCGCTCCCGGTCCGAGCGCTTGCACACCATGACCGACCTCGCTGTCGTAGCGGTCATCGGCGGCCTGGCGTTCGGCGACATCGCGCTTGTGCCGGGCATGTGGCTTAGGCACCCCCGGGGCATCCGTGACGTGGCCGAGTGGTACATGTCCCTCGCTATGCGCCGCGACTACGTGAAGGCGGTGTTCGAGGGCCAGTGCGAGATCGGCCTCGCGAACCTCGAGCGCATCGCCCGCGCGGTGGGCGACCTCATCCACGTAGTGATGGTCACCGGAACCGACTTCGGGACACAGCGGGGGCTCTTCGCATCCCTCGAGTCGTACCGCGACCTGTTCAAGCCGTTTCACACGCGCGTGTGTCGGTGGATCCACGAGCACACGCCCTGGAAGGTCTTCATCCACTCGTGCGGCTCGGTCGTCGAGCTGATCCCGGATCTGATTGAGGCCGGCTTTGACATTCTGAACCCCGTGCAGTGCTCCGCCGCGGGGATGGAGCCGGAGAAGCTGAAGCGCGAGTTCGGCAGCCGCATAACCTACTGGGGAGCGGGGGTGGACACGCAGCAAACGCTGCCCTTCGGCACACCGGAGGAGGTGCGCGAGGAGGTGCTCTCGCGGCTGCGGGTGCTCGCGCCGGGCGGGGGCTTCGTGTTTAACCCGATCCACAACATCCAGCCTGGTACCCCGCCGGGGAACATCATCGCGATGTTCGACGCCGTCAAGGAGTTCAGTGGCAACTTACCATAATACGCCGGCGCTGGGCGCCCGCGGACAGGACTGCCAATGCCAACCTTCCTCGTAACCTACTGGGACACGGAGGACTACATCTCACCGCCCGACGCCGGCAGCGACGACATCGTCCTGACGGTCGCCCGAGCCGCCCGCGAGGCGGGTCTCGCCGCATGCTTTTGCATCCACGGCGAGAAGGTGCGGAGCCTGGTCGGCCGAGGAAGGAGCGACGTCATCCGCGAGATCGCACGGCACCACGACGCGTCGCTCCACTACAGCCACGGCTCGATCCACCCGACGACGTGCGAGCTCATGACCACGGCCGGGTGGGAAGACGGGGTGGCGATCGCGCTCAGCCGGGAGGCCCCCGGCTTCCGGTTCCTGGAAAGCGTCTTTGGCCGCTGCACCGCTCTTACGCGCCACGGCACATCGTTCGCGGCGCAGATCGTCAGGGCGTGCGCGCTCGAGGGCAAGGCGTTCTGGGACTCGCTCGTGCAGGTGCCGGAGTCGCCGGTCTACTGGTTCTGCGACGCGCTGTGCTTCAACTCCGCGGTGAACTACGCGCTCGATACGGCCTATCGCGATGACGTGGCGTTCGAGGCCGCCATCGCGCGTGCGGCCGAGGGCCTGCGCGATGCTGCACGGCGCGGCGAGCGGCTCGCGTCGTACTTCGGCCATCCCCATCGCACCGTCTGCAACGACTTCTCGGATGTGCCTTACTACGGCGGCCGCAACCCGCTGCTTGAGGAGACGCGCCCGACCGCGCCGGTGACGGACGCGGAGCGCGCGCGCGTGCGGGCGAACCTCGGCCGCGCGTTCGCCACGGTCCGCAGGCTGAGAGGCCTGGAGCCCGTGACGATCGCGGAGCTGGCGGAGCGCTTCGGGACGCGTCCGACGTCCTTCACCAAGCGCCAGGTGACCGCGTTCGCGCGGAAGGTCGCCGATGTCGGCGGGCCGGCCTACACGGACACGATGACGGCGGGCGAGGGGCTGCTCGCGCTCGCGGAGTCGCTGGTCATGCGCCGCGGTGGAGGGACGGTGCCCGACTCGATCCTGCGCCGCCCCGTGTTGGGGCCGCTTGCCGTTCCGACGCAAGCCGGAGCGGGTCGCGCCTTGGCATGGGAGGACGCCGTCCCCCTCGCACAGGATGTCCTTCGATACGCGGCCTCGACCGGCCATCTGCCGGCGGTGGTTGAGGGCTGGGAGATCGGCCTCGGCCCCGCGACGGTGGCGCTGGCCGAGGCGTACTTGTCGGCGGGGAAGACCGTGCCGCCGCCCGTGGCCGTGCGAGAGGCCCTGCCTTGGCCGGCGGTCGCCGAGGGGATACCCTCCACCCTCGCGTCCATCCCTGGCTGGCCGTGCCACGACCCGGCGATGGACGTCTCGCGGATCGTGCGCTACTGCCAGCTCATGTCGTGGACGATCGTGCCGGCGGCCTGAGCTCCGGAGGGTTGATCAGGCGATGGGCTGCGCCCGTCGTGGGCAAACAGTGGGCTGAAGCGCAGCGCCCGTGACACGCCCCGCAGTCTGCCCGGAACGGGTCGCGGCCCGCACGTACTCGCAACGGCTGACGGGAACGGGGGTCGGCGTCCCCTGATCGAGCATCGCATCCAGGTGAAGGGTGATCGCCTCAGCGATCAGGCGGCGGGCCTCGTCGTGCGAACCACCCACGGCAATGCACCCGGGCAGATCGGGCACCCACGCTCCGATGCCGTCACCCTCCACCTCCAAAACGACGGCATGCTCAAGCACTTACCCGCACCTGTCCTTGCCCTCCGCCCTACTCCGACGCCGGGCCCGCGTTCCCCGACTGGTCCACGGCTATGACGCGCCAGTAGCCGGTCGTCATCCCGAGCGGATCGGCGAAGCGTTCGGCAATGGTCGAGCCGACCTGCGTCTCCGGTGATGGGGTGAAGTCCGGCTCGAGCGACCTGTACACGCGGTAGTAGCACACATCGGGTTCGGGCGCCGGATCCCATGTCACGATCGTGCGGCCGTTCTCGTGCGTCACACTCACGCCGGTCACCCGGGACGGCGGGCCCGGGTGGTAGGCGGTGGTGTAGACCGCCAGCGTGCCGGCGGCGATCGTGTCCGCGAGGGTGCCCCCGGTCGCCTCGATGGTCGCGCTGGGCGCCTGCATGTCGCCGAACGGGTTCTGCGGCACCTGCGTCGGGTCGTAGACGTACTTCCGGAATTCGCCGGCAAGCGCCGCGCCGTCGGCCGCGATCTCCAGCGGGACATCGCCACGGTACCGGTTGACCACCGCGATCGACCACGTTCCGCCCTCATGCCGCACCGCTGCCACGCGGACGTACGGGTCTTCGCAGCGGACGCCATAGACAGTCGCCGGGCCGCGGAAGAACCGCGTCAGGAGCCCATAGGCATAGTAGTGGTCCCTCGTGGACCAGTCGCCCCCGGTGCGTCTGAAGGTGCCCCATTTGTTCTGATAGGTTGGGCTGTAGTCGTCCGGAAAGTCGGCGAAGGTCCAGTTCCCCATCGCATAGGCGCCCGCGTCGATCGCCGCGATAGCGGCCTCGCAGAGCTGGATCCCCACGAGCGGCTCCTGCGGAGTGTCCCAGTAGATGCAAGCGTCGTTCAGCTTGCCGTCGATGGTCCGACCGTCCTGCTTGCAGCCGAACTCGCCGAGGATGAACTGCTTGCCCTTAGTCTTCGCGAGCGAGACGCCCCACCGGGCCTTGGCGAGGAACCAGGGGAAGAAGCGCTCGTCGGTGAGGTCGTAGTCGTTGATGTAGTGGTGGCCGCCGTAGATCGCCGTGATGTCGTCCATGTTCTGCGTGGCCCACTCGATCGTGTTCCAGTACGTGACGGGCGCGGCGTCGGTCGCAAGCAGCCCGACATCCAGGTTCCGGCGCCGGAGCTCCTCGTACAGCACCTGGTGGTAGTCGCGGAATGTGGGGAGGTCGCTCGCGAGGCTCCCCCAGCCGCCGAGGGAAAGCTCATTCGTCATGCAGTACCACCGGAGGTTGAGGCACCCGCGCTCGCGGACGAGGTACTCCAGGTCGTCCGCGACCTTCCGGGCCCAGGCCTCTCGCTCGGCGCCGGGCTGGGTCACCGGCGGATCCCAGGTGGTCAGGTAGACCTCGGTGCCTGTTCCCTTGAGCCGGAGGATGTAGTCGGCGGTGGCTGAGAGCTGCTCGGGCGACCAGCGGAGGCTGTGGTTCAGCCTGGCGAAGGAGGGGTTCAGCTCGCGCCAGCGCTTTGCGATGATCGTCTCAAGCTCCTCCTGAGACACGGGCTGCTCGTGGTCGAATACGTGGAACCCGACGCCGCGGAAGTCCGCCTGGACGACGTCGCCGGTGTCGACAGTGACCCGCCGCACCGCGTCGCCGAGATCGGGCCACGGCTCGAGGCGCCCGGTCCGCGTCACCGTCACGTCGGCGAACCACGCGGTTCCGACCGAGTGTAGGATCAGATCCACGCGGGCCGAGACGGTGCCGAGCGTGGCGGTGCCCATGATGACGAGCTCCTCCCACCCGTTCGCCCCGCTCTTCACGTCGAGCTTGCTGTGCGCGATCCCGGAGCGCTCGCCGGCTACATCGAGGAACTGGAGCGCCCCGTAGGCGCACCCCGGGCCGTCGACGCCCTCGGTCCGCACCCAGAACCGGACGAGGAACTCATCGCCGCGCTCGACGGTCCCGATGTCAGCGTAGAGCTGCTGGTACTGCGGCTCGACTCCCGGCGCGACGCGGATCCGGGCGCAGGCGGCCCCGCCGTGCGCGTTGTCGGCATCGGTGTCGAACTCGGCCTGGCCCTGCCGGCTCCAGCCGGTCAGGCCATCCTCGAAGCCCGAATCGAACAGTAGTTCCTGCGCCGGTTGAGCGCAAAGGCACAGCGCGGCGGACAGTAGGGCGGCTGGCAACACGCGATCACCTCTCCTCGGACGTCGGTGCGCGGCAACCTTCGGCGGGCGACACGGGCTCCCTGCGCCGGCCGACGCGGGCGAGATCGCCCAGGTCATCGCCAGAGACGCCGGTGCCGCTGGGGTGCGTGGGAAGGAGACAGGGGCTGGTGTCATCGAACCAGTGTAGTACTATGAGAGTGGGCGGAGAGGAGCCCGCGAGCGCCGTGCGCCGCGCGGTTCGGTTCGCCGTCTCGGCCCGGAGGGGCACAAGTTGCGAACTACAGCATCGGGCAGGGACCTAAGCGACGACCAGGTCGTCGAGTTGTTCGTCGCCTACCGTGAGCGACGCGACGTAGACGCGAGGGAGACGCTCATCGGGCACTTCCGCCCGCTGGTGGAATCCATAGCCAGGCAGTACATGCGGTACGGGGAGCCTCACGAGGACCTTGTCCAGGAAGGCCTGATCGGCCTCATCAAGGCCGTGGAGATGTACGACCCGCGCAGGGGCGTTAAGTTCGCCACGTACGGCACCCACCTCGTCCAGGGCGAGATCAAGCACTACCTGAGAGACCGGACGGGCATCATCCGAGAGCCCGGGTGGCTTCACGAGCTGAACCAGAAGATCGCTCGCGCGACCGAGGAACTCACCCAGAAGCACGGACGCTACCCAACGGTCGCCGAGATCGCGGAGCTTGTCAACGTCGAGGAAGACGCCGTCATGGAGGTCATGCGGACGCGGACGACGTTCCGCGTCGGCTCGCTCGATGCGCCCGAGGAAGAGGGCGACACCGGCCCGAGGCTCGACCTCAGCAAGATGAAGGCCCAGCACACGCTCCCCTTCAGCCTCCCGATCGAGGACCGCATCGTGCTCACCGCCGCGATGCAGAAGCTCAAGCGGCTGGAGCGGGAGGTCGTCGAGTACTTCTTCTTCCGGGACCTGTCGCAGACTGAGATCGCGCGACGCTTGGGGATCTCGTGCAACTACGTCTCCCACCTGATCCGCTCGTCGCTGAACAAGCTGCGGCGGACCCTCGTAGCCCAGGAGCACCAGGAGGCGTCCCTCCGCGTCCGAGCGGCGCTCGATCGCCGGAGAGCCTACCTCGATGCCCGCGAGCGGCTCGGCGCGAAGGACCCGGTCACCGGTCTCTACCTCACGCCTCAGCTTGAGGAACGGCTGCACGAGGAAGTGCTCAGGTCCCGGCGGTACGGTCATGAGCTGGGCTTCGCGCTGTTGGAGGTCGAGCGCTTCGCCACGTTCGTATCGGAGCACGGCGATATCGCCGGCAATCAAGCGCTCACGTCAGTCGCGCAGATACTGGTCGCGAATCTGCGCCGAGTGGACTTCGTGGCTCGATATGGGCAACTCGGCTTCGGCTGCGTCCTACCGCACACAAGCGATGCGACCATCAGGGTGGTCGAGCGTCTCGTCAAGCGCGTTGCGAAGGAACGTCTCGGAGCGCTGACACCGCGCGGGAAGGGTCTCCAGCTCAGGGCCGGCGTGGCTGTGTTTCCGGTCGACGGGCTGTCGGCCGACGACATCTTCGAGGCGGCACGCGACGCGCTCAGTCAGGTTAAAGACAGCACGCGACGCATCCTTCGCGCACAGGGCATGCGGCTGGACGAGGGGCTCCTCGACAGCCCGTAGCAGGGGCGGCCGGGGCCGCGAATCGCGCAGCGCCTCCCTGGCTCGCGAACGTCATAGTAACGGGGCCGAGGGCCGCGACAAGGAGTGATCTCATGGGCAGACGCGCACCACTCACGGGGCTCGGCCTGCTGCTACTGTCCGCCACAATGGCCTTCGGCGCGGGGAAGCAGCTCGTGTTCTCCCCGAAGGCGGGAACAACGGTACCCTACAGGTTCGAGGTGCGCATCGCCGGCCAGGCTCAGTCCCCGATGATGCAGGGCCAGTCGATGGACCTAACCTCAACCTACCACGGTAGGTTCGTCGACAAGGTTGAGAAAGAGAACGCGCGAGGCGAGCGCCTCCTCTCGCGCACGTTCAGCGAGGTGTTCGCGAAGCAAGGCCCCCCGGACGGCGACGCCGAGGAGAAGGACATCATGTCATCGCTCCAGTCGCCGTCGTTCCAGTACGTGCGCGACGCGCGCGCGAGGCTGCTCGCGATCGGCGATAGGCCGGTCTCAGAGCTGTCGCTGGGCGAGCTGCTCGACATCCAGCGGCAGTCCATGAACCCGGTCTTGCTCTGCCATGTCTTCGCGCCCGTGGTGCCCTACCCCACCGCGGCGGTCTCACCCGGGATGCAGTGGGAGGCCGGGCCCGACCTTAGGATCCTGAAGGACATCGTTTCGGTGGAGGCGCCCACGACTCTGCAGGAGCTCAAGACGATCGACGGGATAGAGTTCGCCATCATCTCGTCGAAGCCGGCAATGACGATCGACACGCCTCTTGAGCTCGGGCAGATGCCGCAGGGCATGCCCCCCCTCAGACTCAAGGCCCAAATCAAGGGCGACCTCAAGCAGTACTCCTCCACGGTCAATGGGCTCGTCGCTCGGACGGAGCTCGCGGGAGAGATGGTCGCCGGCGTGGGGCCCGCGGATGGGCAGCCCATGTTCGTGATCAAGGTCGACAAGCTCGCCGCCGTCGTCACGTATGACAAGGAGGCCCCGCAGTGAGGCGCGCCCGCGGGTGGCTCCTGTTGGCGGGAGCGTACGCTGCTGTAGCCGTCGCCGTCGCGTCGACGGCGGAGCCGCTCGTGCTGCGGTTCCACCCGGAGCAAGGCCTGACGGTCACGTACGAGTTCACGGCCGAGGGCGAGCTGGCCGTCTCGATGCCCGGTGCCACACCGGAGACGCACCCAATCCACGCCTCGGGCGAGTACACCGACAAGGTCGTGTCGGTCCAGGGCAAGCTGCGCAAGATCGACCGGCGCCTCAAGAGCATGAGCGTCGAGTTCGGAGGCCAGAAGCAAGACGCGCCTCCCGAGGCACTCGCCGAGGCGCAGACGATCGTCATGGACGAGCTAGGGGCGCGGGTGGACGACGCGACCGCCCAAAAGGGCAAACCCGCCAGCCCCTCCGGCGCGGACCCCGTGGAGATCCTGACCGCGGGACTCGGGTTCATCCCATTCCCCGAGACGGCGGTCGGTGTCGGCGATGCGTGGGACAACAGCACCGCGATGACGCTCCTGTCGAAGGATCTGCGGGTAGCCGCCACTACGACGTTGGAGTCGGTCTACGAGTCCTCGGGCATGCAGGTCGCGCTCACGCAGACCGACTTCCGTTGCGAGGGCGAGATGAAGTCCGGGCCGACGGGCGGAGCCGGGCCCGGGCCCGTGATGACGGTCTCTCTGCGAGGCGCCATTCTGCAATCCTCCAGGATCGAGGACGGATGCCTGCTGGGGATGAAGTCGACGATGTCGGGGAGCGCCACGATGGAGATGCCCGGCGTCGGGTCGATACGGATGGAGCTCAAGAACGTCAACACACGCCTGCAGGTCGCGGGATGAGACGCGGCCGCGACAGGGAGGATCTTGCGCAATGAGGTACCGCCTTCCGCTGAGCGCACTCGTAGTCGCCGTCGCGTGTGCGGCATTGTGGGCCGCGGGCTCGCTGACACTCGCCTATACCCCGGAGAAGGGCCTGCGGATTCCGTACGATATCCATGTCTCCGGGCACTACAAACTGCGCGTTACGGGCCAGCCGACAAAGGAGGCCGGGCTGAGGCTCGACGCCCGGCGCATAGACGTCGTCAAGGAGGTCAACGGCAAGAGCATCGTCCTCGAGCGGACCATAGAGAAGGCCGTTATGAAGCGAGACGGCACGAAGGTCGAGCTTCCCGACAAGGTGGTTGGCGAGCCCATGTTGTTCAACGTGGACTCGGAGGCCCACGTCGAGTGCCAGAGGGAGGACCCCTGGCCCGAGGGCACGGAGATGTTTTTCATCGACGCGCTCAACCTCGTCGAGACGGTGCCGTTCGCCCCGGGGGCGGTGGAGGTGGGCGACACATGGGACGCCTCGTCGCCAAGCGACAAAGAGGACCAGCCGTTCCTCCACAGGCTGCACATGAAGTCCGAGGGGAAGCTCCTCCGCACCTATGACAGCAACGGCATGGCGGTCGCCCTCATCGCGCAGGAGGTCGACTCCCAGTTGATGATCGACCCAATGATGGAGCAGTCCGCAAGCCGTCCCGTGTCGCGGCGCCTCACCCTTAGGGCGAGCATCCTCCAGTCGAACAGGGTCGAGGATGGGGCCCTGCTGGGGATCCGCGGACGGCTGAACGAGAAGATCGAGTACGTGCTCCCCAACGGACAGGTCTCCGTCACGGAGGAGATGCCGGACTTGGAGGGCACGCTCGAGGTGGCCGCGGAGTGACAGCGCCGGCCGTCATAGGCCGCACGCCACCGCACTGCTGACCCGGGGGCCACGGTGGGCGAAGCTCGTTGCGTTGTCTTCATGTTCGGCGTTGTCGGGACGATCGTCTGCGTCTACACGCTCCCGCGGATGGTCATCGACGGGATCCTGTGCGGCGCTGAGGCTATCGTCTTCGGCGCACTCATGCTCGTCATCATCGGCCTGGCGGCCGGGCTGTTGGATGCGTGCCCGATCGCGGCCGCGCTGCTCTCCGTCCTATTCGTCTTCGGGATGGGGTCGCTTCCGTACATCCGCCACAGGCTTCATCATCGAGGGCTGACGGCGATCATAGAGCGCGACATCGACGACGCCAGGCGCGCCATCGCCTTCAACCACAAGAACGTCTTCGCGCACCTGACGCTCGCCGAGCGGCTCTTCGAGCTCGGTCGCTATACGGAAGCTCGCGCCGAGTTCGAGGCTACGCTCGACCTCGATGCGGACGAGAAGAAGGCGGCACGCGGTATAGAGGATTGCGACAGGATGCACAGCATCGCCCGCGGCGACACGTGGCTCTGCTACGTCTGCGGCGCGGCCAACGAACCAAAGGCCCTCCAGTGCTTCAAGTGCCGTACCCCGCGGGGCCGAGCAAGGCACCAGTCGGGCGTCCACCGGGTCGCCGTGTGGGGGGCTACCGCCGCGGAGGGTGCGGTCGTCGTCCTGATGCTGACGAATGCGGTCAGCATGTTGGCCGCGTTCGGGCTGTCCGTGCTGATAGCGATGGGGTTCTGGCTCATCTACAGCTTCGCGTCGCCGATGGAGGACTGATGATGACAGCGTCGGGGCACCCCGATCCGCCCTCACCCCGCCTTCCCCTTCGTCAAGCTCAGGGTCGGGCACCCCTCTCCCTAGGGAGAGGGTCCGGGGGTGAGGGCCTCCCATGAGACTCATCGTCGGTCTGGGCAACCCCGGCTTCCGCTACCGGAACACCCGCCACAACGTCGGCTATATGACGGTCGACCGGATCGCCGAGTCGCTGCACACCAAGATAAGCCAGCGCGCCTACCACGGGCTCGTGGGCCGCGGCACCGAGGAGGGGGAGGCAGTCGTCCTCCTCAAGCCGACCACGATGATGAACCTCAGCGGCCGCGCTGTATCGATGGCGCTGGACGACCTCGGCCTCTCACCCGACGACGTGATCCTCGCGTATGACGAGGTGCAGCTCGAGATCGGCAAGATACGGATCAGGCCGAAGGGCTCGGCGGGCGGCCATCGGGGAGTGGAGTCGGTGATCGCGGCTCTGCGCACGCGGCAGATCCCGCGGGTGCGCATCGGCATCGGAGGGTCGCAACGGGCCGACCTCGTGGACCACGTGCTGGCGCCGTTCAGTCGCACCGAATGGACTCGGGTGGCGCCCGCGCTGGATGATGCCGCCGAGGCTTGCCTTATGATTGTGCGGTCGGGGATCGAGGCGGCGATGAACCGCTACAACGGGCAGGAATGACGCCCCTACTCGCCATAGCCGCCGCCTACGCGGCCGGCATCGTGCTCGCCTCCGTTGTGCCTGTTCCGGTGCCCCTCGGTGCGATGCTTGCCCTGGCGGCGGCCGCGGCGGCGGCACTCCTCGCCCGATGCCGGCGAGAGGCAGTCGCCGTGCCCGTGCTCCTCGTGTGCGCTGTCGCCGCCGGTGCGACATCCTACGCGGCGCGGATGTCACCGGGCGCCTGGGATCCCTGCAGGCTTCCGAAGGGGACCGAGGTCGTCGTGCTGGGGCGCCTGATGCGCGACCTGCCGGGTGGCGACTCGGCGCGCACGGTGGCCCGCGTCCGGGCGGCCCAGGTCGGTGACCGGGTGATTCCCCTCCGGGGCAACATCGTGCTGGACGTGCCTGAACCCAGAGCGATCGGCGCCGGGCATGATGTCGCGGCCGTCGGCAAGATCGCGGCGCTTCGACACGCTCGCGAGCCGGGCGGATTCGATGAGGCCGCGTACTACGCGAACCGGTTCCGCGCGTTCTGCTCCCTGAGAGGGGCCTCAGTCGTGCCGGCCGGGACCCGGGGGCGACTCACCGGGGCCGACCTGCGTTCGGCTGTAATCGACAGGACGCGAAAGCTGTCACCCGCCGGCCGCGAGGGACTCACCGCGGACGTGATGCTCAGCATGGTGTTCGGGAACGCGGCGCTCGATCTGCCCGAGGACGTGTTGGACCGGTTTCGGCGCGCCGGGACGGTTCACGTACTGGTCGTCTCCGGCGCTCAGATCGGCGTCCTCGTGGGGCTGGCCGCATGGGTCTGCGGGAAGCGGTCGCTCTCATATCCGGCACAAGCAGCGCTGCTGACGGTTCTGGTCGGAGGCTATGCCCTGATGCTCCCGCCTGAGGGTACCATCCTCCGCGCTCTGACGTTAGCAGCCGTGCTCGTGGGTGCGCGGCTCTTGTATCGGCAGGTGGATGTCGCCACCGCGCTCGGTGTGGCGGTCTTCGCGATCCTGCTCCTGGCGCCCAACGAGCTGTTCGACATCAGCCTACAGCTCTCGGCGCTCGCGGTCATGGGCGTCTACATCGGGCACTTGGCGCTCGGGCCTCGGCGCTTCCCACGCTTCCGGCGACGTCCCGTGGCGTGGCTGGCGACCTGGGCCCATGCGATCGTAGCGACGAGCGTCGGCGCCTGCCTCGCGACCGCGCCGCTCATCGCCCGCGCGTGGGGTACCGTATCGTTGGCCGCACCGGTGGCGAACCTCGTCGCCGTGCCCTTGGCGTCGGCCCTGACGCTGCTGATGTTCGTCTCCGCTCCGATGGGGTTCATCTGTCCGCCGGCGGCGCTGGTCGCGAACCAGGTCGGGGCCTGGTTGGCGGACGCGGTCGTGAGTGTGTCGGAGTCGATCGGTGGGCAGCCGTGGGCCGCGATCGATGGGCCGCGTTGGCCGGTGTGGGCGATGGCGGCGGCGTACGTTGCTCTGGCCGTCACAGCGAGCTCGCTCGTGCGGAAGCGTCGAAGGGTAGCGCCCCCTTCGCCCGGAAACGATGCCGAGAGATGAACGGCCCTGCCACTAACGCGCCTGAGGCGCCCTCACCCGAGCCCCGTGCGCCGCGCGAGCGGCGTGTGACCATCGCGTTAGCGCTCGAGCAGAGCGGCCCTATCTTGGCGCTCGCCGTCCTCATTGTCCTTGTCCTCGCCTTCGTTCCTGCCGCCCGCACTTGGGAGAACTGGCGTAACATCAGCCGCCAGACGGCGGTAGTCGCGATCCTCGCGGCGGGTGAGACGGTCGTCATCGTGTCCGGTGGGATCGACCTGTCGGTCGGATCGCTCATCGCGTTCACCGGCGTTCTGTCGGGCCTGGCCATGAGGATCAGCGGCGTCCCGCCGGCGCTCGCGTTTCCCCTGGGCATCTTGGTCGCGCTGATGTCCGGGGCTGTGGCGGGGCTTGTGTCCGGGCTGGTGACCGAGCTCGCCAGGATCCCGAGCTTCGTCGTGACACTCGGCATGATGGGCATCGCATCAGGCACCGCCAAGCTCGCCTGCAACGGGATGAGCGTCAGCGGTCTCCCACCGGAGGTGAGCGGCCTCGGCCAGGCTCACGTGCTCGTCGTAGTCCCGGTGGCGGGTCTGCTGGCGATCGGGGTGACGATCGTCGGCCAGATCGTCCTCGGCAGGACGCGCTTCGGGCGAACCGTTTACGCGCTCGGGGGGAACCGGGAGGCGGCTCGCCTGTCCGGGATCCCGGTGAAGAAGGTTGGGGTGGCCTGCTTTGTGCTGTGCGGCATGCTGGCGGGCCTGGCCGGCATCGTGTCGATGGCGCGGATGGGGTCGGCGCAGTCAACGGCCGGCGAGGGGCTCGAACTGCAGGCCGTGGCCGCCGCGGTCATCGGAGGCACGAGCCTGATGGGCGGCGAGGGCTCCATCGCGGGTTCCTTCATCGGCGCCCTGATCATGGGCATTATCGCGACGACCCTTGACCTGGTCGGCGTCTCGCAGTTCGCGCAGCCGGTGGTCATCGGCTCACTCATCATCGTCGCCGTTATCGCCGACCGGGTCAGGCGCCGCGGACACGCGTAGGGCGCGGCATCCTCACAGCCCCAGTACCGTCCACTCCGTCGCGGCCGCCGCAGCCTGGTCGGTAGTCACGCAAACCGTCGTGTTGGGAACCCCATCGGTCGCGCGAGTGAAGCCCTGATCGTCGACGGTGATGTGTACCCGCTCCGTCGCGCAGGTATCCGGCTGCGCGGCCTGCAGCACCGCCATCACGTCGAACAGGATGGGCGGGTACGGGCCGCCCCAATCGCGGTACATGCTCGACAGCTCCGACAGGGCGGCGCACCATGGCGAGGTGCCGGCCGCGAGTCGGCTCATCTGCTCCTCGGTGGGGACGATGCGGCCGCACACATCCAGCCCCACGAGCGTGTACTCGAAGCCGGCCGCCGCGACAGCCCTCGCGGCCGCTATGTCCTGCACCACGTTCCACTCGGCGCTCGGCTCGGCCGCTCCGTTGTAGCCTACCTTGTAGGATCCGGCCATCGCCACGAGCTTCGCTATCTGCTTTGGCAGGTCGGGGTCGAGCACGAGCGCCTCGCCGATGTTGGTCTGCGGGCCGATTGCGATCAGTGCGAGCTCGCCGGGCCGTTGTGAGGCCAGGCGGGCGATGATCTCCGGCGCGGTCTCCTCCGGGGCGATGTAGTCGTCCTCCTCGCCCCACTCCGCGTAGGCGTATTTCGGCGGGTCGCCGGGCTTGTTGTAGCCCGGATACACGGGGATGTCGTCCTGGCCGAGCGCCTTGAGCAGCCTGTGGACGAGCCTTGCCCGGGCAAGGTCCGGGTCATGCTCGGTCGTGATCGCGACGACCTCAAGACCCGGGTGCCTGACGGCACAGGTCACCGCGTAGCAGTCGTCCACGTCGGAACCGATGTCGGTGTCGAGGATGGCCTTGAGCGGAGCCTGCCCGGCGCCGACGAGGCAGCAGAGCGCGGTGCTGGTGAAGCAGCAGGCGATCATGGGGCATCCACCGTTTCCAGTGCGCGCGTAGAGCGAAGCAGGGGCAAGTCCACGCCGTAGGCCCTGGCAAGCACCTCGGAGACGTGAACCACGTTCACTTGCAGCCGGTGCCGCCGCGTGCCGAGAGCTAGCTGGGTGATGCAGGCCGGACACGCCGTTGCGAGGACACCGGCACCGGTCGCGTCGACGGTATCCATCTTGCGCTCGAGGATGACGCGGGCAATCTCAGTGTGGTCGATGCCGTAGGATCCGGCGCCGCCGCAGCACCAGTTCGCGTCTCGCATCTCGACGTACTCGAGGCCGTCGACCCGGCTCATGAGCTCTCGCGGCGGCCGCGTCAGGGTCTGATGGCGCGAGAGGTGACACGGGTCGTGGTACGTGACCCGCGCCCGGACGGCGTGAGTCGGGGTCTCGCCGAGGTCGAGCACGAACTCGGCGAGGTCGCGGGTGAGCTCGAGGATCACGTCGAGCGCCGGGTCGTCCGCTCCGAGCAGCTCCGCGGCGTGGCGCAGATGACTGGAGCACGAGCCGCAGTCCGTGACGACGGCGTCGAGGGACCCCGCGTTGGCGAACGTGGCCGCGGCCGACTCGAGTAGACGCCGAGCGGCCTCCCTGTCGCCGTAGACGTACGCCGGCAGCCCGCAGCACGCGTTGTCGAGCGGCACGACCTCGCACCCGAGCGCCGAGAGAAGCCGCACGGCCGCCTCGCCGGCGTCGGGCGCGAGCATGTTGACCCCACAGGATATGAAGTAGCCCACGCGCAGCCGTGACCCCGCGGGCGACAGCCTCATCCTAGCGAGGCGCCGGGACAGCAGCTCCCGAGGAGGCTGCCCCAGCCAGTCCAGCGCGGCCGCCGCCCGCGGCTGGAGACGCAGCAGGCCGAGCAGCTCCGCGGGCCGCACGAAGCCCCAGTTGATGCCCCTGAACGCGAGCTCCGCGGCTGTCTCGAGCTTGCGCCGGTCGGCCAGCAGCTCCCGGAACAGCAGGTCCGTCGCCAGCGATCTCCCCCAGCGGTCGAACCATTCCGCTCTAGCGCGCGCGACGATCAGGTCCGTCTCAGCTCTGGGAGCGCACGCCTCCACGCAAGCCCTGCAGAGCAGGCACTCGAACACTACCGGGCCGAGGTCGCGCGAGAACTCGAGCCGCCCCTCGGCCGCCGCGCGGATGAGCTGGATTCGGCCGCGGCCGCAGGATGATTCAACACCCGTGGCCTGGAACACAGGGCACGGCGGCTGGCAGTACCCACAGCGGTTGCACTTCTTCGTCTCGGGCAGGGCCTGCTGCAGAGCCGTCATCAGGTGTGTGGACTCCCGATCAAGGAGGCCGGCGAGGAGGCGCCCTGGTTCGCGAGGAACCCGCCCCTACTCCGCCGCTTCGCGCGGCCGCAGGAGGGTACGCCGATGCCGACACCAGGCTGTCTTTCTCCCGCCGTCTTGCTGCTCCTCTGCGCATCGGGCCTCGCGCAGCCGCCCGTCGAGCGCAACATCCTCGACAACCCGTCGTTCGAGGAGGTCGACGGCAAGGCGCCGGTCGGATGGGCGGTCGGTCCGGGGCGCGCCGGCGCGCGCATCACCGTGGTGGATGGCGCGGGGCGCTCGGGGGAGCGGGCTGTCAGGTTCGAGAACGACACGCCGATGGCTCCGAACGTGTTCGGGTGGATCCACACGACGGTGAACCTGGAGCCCGGGCGGACGTACACATTGAGCTGCTATGCGATGGGCGCGGAGCCCGGCACAGCCTGGATCGGCACCGGGAAGGACTGGCAGTTCCGGTTTGCGCTGCCACATTCGGACGGCTGGACCCGTGTGGCCGGGACGTTCGTAGCCGATGCGCCGCAGTTACTGATCATGATCAACACGGACTCGCCTACCCCGGGCTTCGTGGTGGACGACGTGCAACTCGAGCGCGGCGACAAGGCGACCGAGTTCAGGTTCGAGCGGCCACCCGCGCCGGGCGATGCGACGCTGGAGCTGGTCTCGGCCGACATCCCGTCCGCCGGCACCAATCTGATCGCGAACGCGAGTTTGGAGGATGCGAACGGGGAGGTGCCGGCTGGTTGGACCTGGAGCCGGAGGAACACGGACGCGACCGCCAGGCTCGACGACACGCAGGCTCACTCGGGGAAGCACTCGCTCAAGCTCACAAACGGCACCCCGTTCGGCGCGCACGTGTACGGACTGCTCTCTCGCGACACCCCCGTCGAGGTGGTGCCGGACACCGACTACACGCTTAGCTGCTACTACAGGACCGCTGACACGGGTATCGCGTGGATCGGCGGCGGGCCGGACTGGCTCGTGAGGCTGCAGGCGCCGGAGACAGGCGGGCAGTGGCAGAGGGCCACGCTGACGTTCCACACCGGCGGGTCCCAGCGCGACTTCCAACTCCTCATCACGACCGAGTCGCCGACCGCGGGAGTCTGGATGGACGACATCAAGCTCGAGCGAGGGCCCACGGCGACGCCGTTCGGGCAGGACGGCGCGGAGCTCCGCCCGTCTCTCTCGCTGGAGCTGTCGCCGGAGACAGCCGCGGCGGAGGCACTGGACCTTCGGGCTTGGGTAGGCGTGCCGGATGCCCTGGTCGGTGCGAAGATAGCCGCCCGACTCTTCATCGGCGGCAGGGAGGTTGCGGCGCCGGCAACCCGGGCCGAGACGGCCGGGCTCTCGGTTCTGCGCTTGCGGTACGGCCTGAGGGGCGACGAATGGGGCCCGGCGGACCTTAAGCTCGCGATGGTCGCTCCTTCCGGTGAGGAGGTCGCGACGGCGGACGGCACGTTCACGATCGTCTCGGCGGCGCAGCAGCGGCTGGGGCTCGCCCGGGTGCGAGCGCACGGCAGGACGCTTCGCGCGAGGCTTGATGAGCTCAAGGCGAAGGGCCTCGACGTCGCCTACCCACTGGTCGGAGTGACGGTCATCGAGCAGTTCGCGCCGTGGGTTGAGTCCGACATCGAGAACCGCCAGGTGCCCCGCGCTCGTGAAGAGATCACGGAGCTGCAGGCGGTAGCTGACACCTGCGCCGCCGAACTCGATAGGGTGGAGCGAGGCGAGCTGCCGCCCGTCCCGCGCTACGTGACCTCGCCCGTCACTATCGCCGGCAACGCGTTCCGAGCCACAGTGCGCTACCCCGACGGCCTCACAGAGCAGGACTGGCCGGTCACATTCACGGGTTATGGCCACTTCGACTCGGTGAAGCGCGACATAGAGCTCATGCCCGACTACGGGATGAACATCATCCAGATCGAGTTCGGGCCGAACTCCGTCCTGCGCTCTGAGGACACGGTCGATCTTACCGTCGTCAACGACTACCTCAAGCTCCTCGACCGCGCCGCGGCGACGGGCGTGTCGGTGAACCTCTTGTTGTCGCCGCACTACTTCCCGCAGTGGGCCTATGACAAATGGCCCGAGCTTGACACCGTGCGCGGCGGCTTCAACCGGTTTTCGGTCGACTCACCGCACACCAGGGAGGTGCTTGGTAAGTTCCTCCGCGCGGTCGTACCCATCCTAGCGGCACACCCCGCGCTCCACAGCTTCTGCCTGTCGAATGAGCCCGTCTACCGTGACCCGTCGCTGGACCCGGAGAACCGCCGGGCGTACAACGAGTGGCTCAAGGCGAGGTACGGGACCGTTGAGGCGGCCGCCACAGCGCACGGCGCCACCTACGCGACGTGGGACGACATGCCCGTCCTCCACGGGCCGGATGAAGGCAAGATGACACGCCAGGCAAGGTACGACTACTGCCGGTTCAACAACGAGCGCTTCGCGGGCTGGCACAAGTGGATGGCTGACGTCATCCACGAGGTCGCTCCGGGCGCAAAGGTCCACGCGAAGATCATGAACACCGTGTTCTCCGTGGTGTCGACCGACCTCGGTGTCGACCCGGAGCTCTTCTGCGAGCTGTCGGACATCGCGGGCAACGACTGCTGGAAGTACTACTCGCATGGACGCGGGGAGTACGCGAGCGGGTGGATCGGCGAGAATGCCTACTTCGATCTGCTGCGGTCGGTCAAGGCGCAGCCTATCTTCAACTCGGAGAACCACGTCATCCCGGACCGCGACACGGGCCCGGTTCCGCCGGAGCCTATCAGGAACATCATCTGGCAGTCGGCCATCCACGGCGAGGGCGCATCGACTATGTGGGTCTGGGAGCGCGCGTCCGATCCGAAGTCCGACTTCTCAGGGAGCATCATGCACCGGCCGGCCTGCGTGGAGGCGCACGGCCGTACCGGGCTCGATCTGTTGCGTCTCGGGAAGGAGGTCAACGCATTCCGGACCGCGCCAGCCAGAGTCGCCATCGTCTATTCCATCGCCTCCCTCAACAACAACGGTGACTACGAGCGCCTGCTCTACCGCGTCTACGAAGCGCTCTGCTTCACAGGTGAGAAGATCGACTTCATCACCGAGAAGCAGCTTGCCCGCGGCAAGGCGGCGCAGTACGCGCTCATCTTCGCCCCAGGTGTGACGTGCCTGCCGGCGGATGCCTACGCGGGGCTCGGGGCTTACGTAGCCGGCGGCGGCAACCTGGTCACGGTTGGCGAGCGGTGTCTCGCCACAGACGACTACGGGCGTCCGCGCGAGTTCGAGGGAGAGGTGACCCATCTCGTCGAGCGACCCGCGACGGGGCTCCGCGCCGACATCGTGCCACTGCTCGACGCGCTGCCTGGCGGGCGGCCGGTGCGCGTCGTTCTTGCCGGCACGGATGAGGATGCCTGGGGCGTCGAGTGGCTCAGCGCGGAGCATGACGGGCGGATGCTGGTGAACATGACAAGCTATGAGAACCAGCCTGTGAAGGTCGAGATACGCGGCCTCGCGGGCGAAGGGCGGGAGAACCTCCTCACGGCAGAGCCGTCTTCCGGTAGCATCGAGCTGACCCCGATGGAGGTCTACTTGATCGCCGGGTCGCGCGGCTGACGCGCTGGGACCGCCGGCGTCCCGCCGGCTGCAACAGGAATGGAGCGTCCGCATGGGCAAGACGTCGTTCTACTCCGGCAAGCTGCCGAAACCGGTGGCGCCCTACTGCCACGCGGCGCGGGCCGGTGGGCTGGTGTTCCTTTCCGGGATGCTGTCGCAGGACTCCGCGACCGGCGAGTTCGTTTTCGACGACATCCAAGCCCAGACCCGGCGGATCATGACGAACATGCGCTCGCTGCTCGGCGACCTCGGGCTCGACATGGGCGCCGTCGCCAAGGTGACCATCTTCCTGACGGACATGTCGCAGTTCAGGCTCGTCAACGAGGTGTACGGGGAGTTCTTCGCCGACCAGCCGCCCGCCAGGTCTTGTGTCGCGGTCGCGGCCCTGCCCCTTGGCGCGCCGATCGAGATAGAGGCGGTCGCGGCGTCATAGAGCCGGCCCAATGTGGCTGCCCCCGGAGAGAGAGAGCCAGTGCACCGAACCGACGGCTTAGTGCGTCTGAGCAAGCACCTGGCCGCGCTCGGCGTCGCATCGCGGCGAAGGGCGGTGCGGCTGATCGCGGAGGGTCGCGTGACGGTTGATGGCGCGTTGATCGACCGGCTGGGGGCGCTCATCGACCCGGACGCCGACGTCCGCGTGGACGGAAGTTCGGCTCCGGTCGAGGGCCCGCGGGAGTACGTCATCTACCACAAGCCGGTCGGCCTGCTGTGCACGCGTAGCGACCCGTCGGGGCGGCCAACGGTGACGCAGGCCCTGCCGGATGAGATCAAGGGTCTCTTCCCGGTCGGCCGGCTCGACCGGGATACGTCCGGGCTGCTGCTGCTCACAAGCGACGGTGAGTTCGCCCACGCCATGACACACCCCGATCACGGGGTGCTCAAGGCCTACGTTGCCGAGGTCGACGGCTGCCTCACGGAACTGGATCTCACATGCCTACGCCAAGGTGTCAAGCTCAAGGATGGGATGACGAAGCCGGCGGACGCGGAAGTAACGGAATCCGGGGTCGGGCGCACTAAGGTGCGTCTCACAATCCGGGAAGGCCGCCACCGCCAGGTGCGGCGCATGTTCCGCGCTCTCGGCGGCCGAGTGCGGACGTTGTCCAGGATCCGTGTCGGCCCTCTGGAGCTGGGGGCCCTGGGCCCCGGGCAGTGGCGAAGGTTGACGCGGCAGGAGGTGGACGCGCTCCTCGCCGCCGCGTCCGGGGCTGCTCAGTGCGAGCGGCCGGAGGGAAGTGCTCGCGATGAAAGACGACACCGTAGCCGCCCGGGGCGCTGACCCCACGCGCGTCTCGGCTGGGCCCTGCCACCGCGGCGGCGATTGCCGCAGGATCGCTTCTACGAGGCTGACGTGCGACGTCGTCGACGGGCTGCTCCCCACCTACCGCACCGATGGGGCCGATCTGCCGGACAGCACGACGGGCGCTGTGCCGTCCCTCAGTCGCGTTGTCGAGGCCCTGCATGCGCTTCAGGACGCGGTCTTCCCCGGGCGTATGAGCACCGAGCTCAAGGAGGACACAATCACAGAGTCCTTCGTGATGGAGAGCTTGGCCCACGCGCACGGCTTGCTTCGCAACGAGCTCGCGCTCGCGATACCCTATCGGTGGACCGGCTACTTCGCTACGTCGACGGGGCGTGCGCCGGAGCCGTGTGACCCCCACGAAGAGGCCGAGGACATCCTTGACAGTCTGTTCCGCGTGCTGCCGGTGGTGAGGACTTCGCTCATCAAAGACGTAGAGGCGGCGTACCTCGGCGACCCGGCCGCGACCACATTCGCCGAGGTCATGCTCGCCTACCCCGGCATTCGCGCCATCACCACGCACCGCATCGCCCACGAGCTGTACCGGATGAGCGTGCCGCTCGTTCCGCGGATGATGAGCGAGCATGCGCACAGTCACACCGGGATCGACATCCACCCGGGCGCACGGATCGGTGAGAGCTTCTTCATCGACCACGGCACCGGGGTGGTGATCGGCGAGACGTGCGAGATAGGGAACAACGTGAAGCTCTACCAAGGCGTGACGCTCGGCGCGAAGAGCTTCCCGGTCGATGAGCACGGCATCCCCATCAAGGGCATCAAGCGACACCCGACGATCGAGGACGACGTGGTCATCTACGCCGGCGCGACCATCCTCGGCGGGTCGACCGTTATTGGGAAGGGCTCGGTCATCGGCGGCAATGTCTGGCTCTCCGAGTCGGTGCCCCCAGGCAGCACGGTGCTTCTGGGTAGCGTCGACATCGAGATCAGAAACCCCAACCAGAAGAAGACGTGACGCGAGCCCCTCGCGGGCGCCCTCGCTTACGCTGCCGGGTCGCGGAGGCAAGATGCCCCCACGGCCGCCGGCAGGCCGACGCCGCTACCGGCTGACGATCGCGGGCGCGGTGGGCAGCACCTCGCCCACGTCCGCGATGCGTGCGCCATTCGCGCTGAGGAGCACGGAGCGCCACTGGCCGCCGCGGCGCACCGTGAAGGCTATGTAGCCGCCGTCGGGCGACCAGCGGAGCCACCGTATCTCCGCGGCCCCGGCGTACAGCATCCGCCGGTTGCCGTCCTGGCCGAGATCGGCGAGGTAGAGGTGCAGCAACGGGCCCCCGGACTGGCTCGTAACCGCGATGGCCGCTTGCCGGGAGTGCGGCCGCTTGGCGAAGGACGCGATCGTCTCACCGGGCTTGCCGAGCATCAGCGTCTCCGTGCCCGTCTTGCACGACACACAGCTCGACGCCACGACCTCCGGCCCCAGCCTCGGCGAGTCCGGCGGCTCCTGAGCGCCCGGGAAGGCCAACAGGCGCCCCTCGCCAAGCCAGCCGTACACCGGAGCGTCGGGGTTGAACAGGTCGGACTCGAGCGTTTCAAGGCTGAGCATCATCGAGTAGGCCCGGCCGGTGTCGTCCACGTTGAAGGCGATCGCGTCGCTGTCGGGGCTCCACGCGAACTCCGTGATGCGGGGGCTGCCCTCGGGTTGCGGCTCGCCGGTCGCTACCCGCTCGCCGGTTGTGGCGTCGAGGACCGCGACCTCGTTCTCGATGATCGCGGCTACTCGCCGGCCGTCGGGCGACCACGCCGGGCAGGAGACCGTCTGCGCCTTCGCGAGCGCGCGCACGGAGCCGTCCGCCTCCACAAGCCGCAGCTCCATCGCGTACGCCTGCGGCGCGCCTTCCGCGGGCATCGCGGCGTTGGGGTCAGGCACCGGCACGGCGATCAGGCGCCTCTGGTCGCCCGGTTCGGCGGGCAACGCGAAGCCGAGCACACCCGGGTCAAGCCGCGTCTCCTTGCCTCCGGCGTCTTGAACGGTCAGGGTCCCGGCTCCGCCGTCGGGGGAGTGGACGTACGCCAAGGCCGGCGCGGCACCCTCCGCGGCGGGCAGCTCGTCGCTCGTCAGCGGGCGAGCGGCGAGGGACTCGATGTGGAGGGCACGAGTGCCCACACGGCCGTAGCCCTCGCCCTCCTTGGCTACCGTGAGTCGGCCGACGATCTGCACCGGGATCCCGGCACCCGACGCCTCGGCGAGCCCGGTCAGCCCGGCCAAGTCGCCCGTGACAAGGCACCCGGGGTCCGGGGCGGCCTTGTCGTCCGGCCTGAGGGCCGTCAGGTCGGAAAGCCCCTCACCGAGGAACAGCAGCCCCCGCACGGCTACCACCGACCCATCCCGCTGCGACGCGGTCGACACGAGCCCGGGGTAGTCGACGACCGATCCCAGCGGGGCTAGCGCCTTAACAGTGATGCGGCACGGATACTTGCCGTCCGGGCCAAAGCCGTTGGCGCCGCCGAACCTTGCGCGCCGCTCGAACAGCCCGATGACCTCCACCCGAGTCCTGTCGGCCGCGCCGCCGGCCGCTGTGCGCGTCAGCCCGGCGAGGTCGCCCACGACCCACGTCTGGGGCAGGTCGGGACCCGTCGGGTCGAGCGGCCCCAGGGTCGCCTCCTCGAAGCCGATGGCGAGCGACCCGCGGACGGTCACTACCATCATGTGCAGTTCATCGGCGCGCGCCACCAGGTCGGGGTAGTTGAACACCCCGGGCGCGGAACCCCTGTCAGGCAGCACCTGTATCCGCTCCGCTATGATGCGCGCCGGGATCTTGCCGCTCTTGCCAAAAGCTCCTCCGGGCCGATCGAGCGCGCGAATCTGAGCGGCGCCTGTGACGCGCACGAGAGCGGAGGCGCCCTCCGCATCCCCCCATCTCTGGCTGATGAACGGCTGCGACGCGGGCCCTACGATGAGCGCCGGAACGGCTGTCTCCGGCAGGCTCGCGGCGTCTATGGTCCCTTCATAGAGCAGAGCCTCCTTGTCGCGGTACACTAGGGTGCCTTCGATGGCCCGGCGGGCAACGTCCCCCGGCGGAGACGCGAGGAGATCGGCGAGCTGCGCCTCGGCCGCCTCCTCGTAGGGACCGGCGAAAACGACGGTGCCCCTGTCGGCGGCGTGATAGGCGTATAGGTGATCGGCGGCGCGGAGGACGATCGACTGCCCCGGCACTATCACCTGCGCGTATGCCTTGCCCGGCTCGCGCACCCCGAGCGAGGTGTCAGGCCACTGCATCGGCCACGCGGCCGCCAGCGCCACCTGTTCCGGTGTCACGGATAAGCGCTGGGCCAGGTCCGCCGTAGCCTTCGCGATGACGTCCGGCGGGGCGTCCTGCACACCACCCACCAGGACCGACAAGACCAGTAGAGCCGCACCGGGCATGACCGATCTCCTTCCCGGCCGTGAACGGCCGAGACGCCTTCTTCTACAACATATACGGACTACCGAGGGTTCCGATTCGTTGCGGAAGGGCCGAACCCCGTGACGTCCCGGGCGGCGTGTGGCATAAATGTGCAAGACCTGCCCGCCGGCGATCGCGTCTGTAAGCTCGCAGGCGCGGGCCCGCGACCGCGGTCGCGGGGCCTCCGCCGCACGCGAGGTGGAAGCCGATGGCAGTCGGATGCCTTGTGTCAGTGGGGCTACGACGGATGGCGACACCGTCCGAGATGCACGTCCTGGCCGACGCCGCGGCGGCCGGCGATGTCGATGCATTCGACGCGCTGGTCGCCGAGCATCACGTGCGTGTCTACAACATCGCCTACCGCATGTTGAGCGACCCCGATGACGCGGCGGACGCCTGCCAAGAGACCTTTGTGAAGGCGTTCCGAGCGCTTCCGCGTCTGCGCGACCGCAGCCAGTTCAGCTCGTGGGTGCTGCGGATCGCGGCCAACTGCTCGCGCGACACGCTGCGGCGCCGACGCAGGCGCGAGGAAGTACCGCTCGAGGAGTCGGCCTCGCCGACCGTCGACGACCATCTCGACGAGTCCGCGGGTCATCAGGACTCGGCCCGCACCGTGCAGCGCCTGTTGATGGGGCTGCCGGAGAAGCACAGGATTGTCCTTGTGCTGCGCGACATCGAGGACCTAAGTTACGAGGAGATGGCGCAGGTGCTCAGCTGCACCGTCTCCAGCGTGAAGAACCGTCTCCACCGCGCGAGGCGGATCTTCCGCGAGCGTCTTGAGCCGTTCATGAGCGAGGTGCAGTGATCGTGGCCCGCGGCGTGAAGACAATGTGCCGTGCGGTGGAGCGTGACCTCGACGCGCTGCTTGACGGGCAGTTGCGCTCCGAGCGCCGCGCCGCTGTGCTACGCCACTCTGAGAGCTGCGAGGCGTGCGCCAGAGCCGTTTCGCTGGCGCGCGCCGCGCGGCAGCGGTTGCTCGCGACGCCTCGCGCGGCGGCCCCGGAGGCGATCCGGGCCGCCGTTCACGCGGCTGTGGCGCCCGATGCCCTGGCGGTCGGCGTCCTGCGGGCCTTGCCCACAGTCGCGCCGCCGCCCACGCTCGCGCCCGGCATCCATCGCGCCGTCGCCACCCAGGCAGCCGTACGGCAAGCGGCCCTGTGTGCCCGGTTTGCTCGCGAGGTCGACCGGCTGGTCCGCGGGGAGCTTGGCGAAGGCGAGGCATTGGCGTTCGAGCGCCACGCGGCGGCCTGTGCCGCTTGCGACCTTCTGCTCGAGCGGGCCAGGGCCGCGGCTTCGGTCTTGCGCGACCTTCCCAGACTGCCGCCAGTACCAGCGGCTCTGGTCGGCACGCGTGCCGCGTTGGCGTGCGAGCATGAGCGCAGGGCGGCCTCGGCCCGGCGCGCACCGGTCTGGGCCGTCGCTGCAGCGGCGGCCGCGTGCCTGGTGTTTCTCGGGCTGATGTACGGACCGAGCTTGATCGCACCTGGACCGTTGGGCCGGACCACGGGGCCGATGGTCGCAGGCAATCCCGAGGCCCCCGCGGAACCTGCGGGTCTTGCGTCAGGCGGGAACGCGCCGGCCGAGCGCGTCGTCACCGATACGGCGCCTCCAGAGCCCGCATCGGGCGCGAACCCCGTGGGGACACCCGTCACTCGCAGGGCCCCGACTCGCCACTACGTCCGCAGCGGTCCCGGACCCGCGACCAGCGTCTCCCGAGAGCCCGTCGCTCCCAAGCCTGACGGTCCGCCTGACGGCTTCGCGCCCGATCGCGGGCACCCGATCGTCGTGGTCGCCTCGGCTCCGCCTTCGGGCCTAGCCGGGCCGCGGCCGGCTAGTGACCAAGTCGCCGGCGCCACGTCTGTCGGTCGATCGGACCGGGCCACCCTGACCTTGTGACAGCCAAGGCCCGCCACGGAACCACCCGGCCCCGGTCTATCGCCTAAGCACGGGACACAGGGACGCGGCCAAGCGCCGCGGAAACCGTTGTTCGTGGCCGTTGTCAAACGTGCGAGTGGGCGTGCGTCCGCGTGCCACCCAAGACGACAGCCGCGCGCCGGCGGGCGCTCGGTAACCTGAAGGGGAGTCGCATTCATATGCGCAAAGCGGCGATGTTCATGTTGGCTTGCGTCCTGGCGGCAGCCTTGCTGCCCGCAGCCCTGGCGCAGGACCAATACACACTGAAGTACGCGCCGAAGGTCGGCGCGACGATGTCCTATGAGGCCTCGATCAGCGGCGAGGCCGCGGTCTCCTTGATGGGCGGCGTGCCGATCCCTATCACCGCCAACCTCGGGTTCGACGTCACCCCCTCCTCGACCGACGACAAGGGGGTTGTCACCGAGACGCTGGCCTACACGAGCGCCGACGCGGAGGCCATGGACATGCCGTTCTCGTCGCAGTATGTGGGCACCAAGATCGAGGTGAAACGGGAGCCCGACGGCGCGTGGGCGCCGGGCGGGCAGGTGCTTCCGCCGCCCGACATGAACCCCGCGGACATACTCATCATGTTCGGCCAGCTTCCCCGGCTCGTCAGGTTCCCCAAGGACCCGGTCAAGGTCGGCGACGAGTGGACCATTGAGAGGCAGCCGCTGCCTCCGTTCTTCGGGAGCCCCAAGCCCGAGGGCCAGGACGGCACTGAGGCCGAGGCGCTCAGCAAGACCTTCATCGAGCAGCGCTGCAAGCTGACCGCGGTCAAGGACTTCGAGGGCCGCAAGGCCGCCGTGATCATGTGTGAGATGAAGATCACGATGGAGGGTGAGGAGATCTTCCCCGGTCAGCCCGTCGACGCGCAGCTCGCCGGCACGATCGAGCTCGCGGTCTACAGCGACACGGGTGAGCTCATCGTGTCAGACATCAAGTGCGACGATTCGTGGCTGAAGACCCAGTTCCAGGGCGCCGACGTGGAGATCAAGATCACCAACATGAAGGGCCGCTTCAAGATAAAGGGAGCGGACGTCGGCGACAAACCGGAGCAGCCCGCGCAGCCGCAGGGCGGCGACGCAACCGGGAACAAGCGGCCGGGCACCTAGGAGGGGCGCGGCATCGTCCACCCGCGGGGACGCCGGAGCCACTCTGTACCGGGGATCGGTTAAGCCCCGCCGGCACGAGAGGGCCGGGACAGGTCGCGCACGAACAGCGCGTGGTTGATAGTTGTCCGCATTGGTCGTTTCGCGCCTATAGCCCCGGCCTAATGTTGGCCCGCTGGTACTTGTGCGATGCCCGGACCGGGGGAGGCGCCCTTCTCGATCGGAGGTCGCCGTGAACCCGTACAAAGCGCTTTTCCTAGCCCCGTTGCTGCTGCTGGTAACAACCACCGCCTATGCCCAGGTCGAGCTCCCCGGCCGCGCGCCTGGGGTTCGGGGGGCCGCTCAGCTACCCAACGGCTGGCGCCTGACGCCGGCGGGTCAGCATGTGAGCACGTCCGACACGGTCCTGGGCGTCGCTGTCGACCCGTCCGCTCGCGTCGCGGCGGCTGTGACGGGTGGCTTCGGCCCACACAAGCTCTACCTCATCGACGCCCACACGTGGCGAACGATCGACGAGGCCGACCTGGGCCGCAGCTTCCTCGGGGTCGCCTTCTCCGACGACGGGTCGCTGATCTACGCGTCAGGAGGCCCGCTCAACAAGGTCCTGGCATATCGCTGGAGGGGTAGGAAGCTGATCTTCACCGCGGAGTACACCGTCAGGCCCCCGGCCCAGTCGGGCAATGTTGGCGCCCTTCTGGAGCGTGACGGGGTGCTGTACGTCCTCGAGGTGGACGGACGCTGCCTGACGCTGCTGGACGTCAAGTCCAAGGAGATCAGGTCTAGGATCGAGCTCGGGGGCAACCCGTACGCGATCGCGCTGGCTCCCGACGCGAAGACGGCCTACGTCTCACTGTGGAGCGAGGAGGCTGTCGCGGTTGTTGATCTTGCAGCCGGCAAGGTTACCGCGCGGTGGCCGACCGGCCGTACGCCGAATGACGTCGCCTTGTCGACCGACGGCGAGTGGCTCTACGTCTCGTGCGGCGAGTCCAACTGCGTCGATGTCATCGCGACCGGCGAGGGTCGCGCGGTCCGCCGTGCCTCGTGCGCACTGGTGCCTCGCAGGAACGTGGGCGCCACGACGAACGCGCTCGCGCTCGACCAGACGCGCCATCGGCTCTACGCCGCGAACGCGGGAGACAACTGCATCGCGGTGATCGACGTCGCCGAGCCGGAGGACGCCCGCGTGATCGGGTTCATCCCCACCGGCTGGTACCCGACCGATGTCGCGCTGTCAATGGACGGCAGGCGTATCTTCGCGTCATCCGCCAAGGGCATCACGTCGGCGCCCAACCCGAGCGGCCCCACGTCTCCCCATCCGAAGCCAGGGCAGTACACCCCCGCGCTGCTTACGGGCTCCGTCAGCCGGATCGTCGTGCCGGACGGTGAGGCGCTTGAGGAGTACACGAAGCTGTGCTACGACAACCGGCCCGACAGCCCGCGACACGAGGCGGCCCGCGTGAGACCGGCTGACTCCGTCATCCCCGAGAAGCCGGGCGACCCGTGCCCGATCGAATACGTCATCTACATCCTCAAGGAGAACCGGACATACGACCAGCTCCTCGGCGACATGCCCGAGGGCAACGGCGACCCCGAGCTGGCCATCTTCGGCGAAGCCGTCACGCCGAACGCGCACGCGCTCGCGCGGACGTGGGTGCTGCTCGACAACGCGTACAACGACGCCGAGGTGAGCGCTGATGGGCACCCCTGGTGCCTTGGAGCATACTCGACTGACTACAATGAGAAGACCTGGCCGTCGTCTTACGCCGGCAAGTCCGGCGCGGGCCGGCGAATGCCCGGCGACAAGCTGCAGAAGGCCGCGTCAGGTTACCTCTGGGACCTGTGCGCGCGCTATGGGCTTCCGTACCGAAGCTACGGGGAGATGGTAGACACGTCCGGTAAGCCGGACGATCCGGGCAGCACCTGGGAGCCGGCTCTGCTCGGCCACTACGACCCGCTCTACGTGACCTGGAACATCGAGAAGACCAACGAGATGGACAAGGCCGAGGAGTTCCTGCGTGACTTGCAGGCGCACATCGACAAGAGCGAAGTGCCCCGGCTGATGGTGATGAGCCTGCCGAAGGATCACACGGCCGGGACGCGGGTCGGCATCCAGACGCCGCGCGCGATGGTAGCCGAGAACGATCAGGCGCTGGGCAGGATCGTCGAGGGCGTGAGCCGCATGTCGATCTGGCCCAAGACGGCGATCTTCGTTGTTGAGGACGACACCCAGAACGGGCCGGATCACGTGGACTGCCACCGGGAGCCGGTCGCGGTTGTGAGCCCCTGGGTCAAGCGCGGCCACTATGAGCCGACTCTGTACTCCGGTGCGGGGATCATCCGGACAATCGAGCTCATCCTCGGCCTGCCGCCCATGACCCAGTATGACGCGGTCTCGCTGCCGCTGTGGAAGTGCTTCACCAACAAGCCGGACTTCACTCCGTATGACAGGGTGCGGGCCGGGATCGACACCGGCGAGCTCAACACGGCATCAGCCTGGGGCGCCGAGGAGTCGGCCGCCCTGGACTTGACTGCTCTCGACCGCGCACCCGAGGGGATCCTCAACGAGATCATCTGGCGCTCGGTGAAGGGCCCGGACATCCCCTGCCCGCCGCCGGTCTACTCGGCCTTCGCGAGACCCCTCACGGGTGAGGAGGACGACTAGCGCGTCGCCTTACCCGCCTTCGGACCGGAGCGAAGGGACCCGGGTCGGGGGGAGCGACAAGCTGCCGCGGCTCATGCCGCGGCCTGTTGAGCGTTGCTTCCTGCCGAGTTCTGTGCCTGTGCCATCGGCCCGAGCTGGTGCTCGCTTCCCCGAGAGGCGACAGCAGCCGCGCCCGGGGCTGCGCATTGCCGCCCCGGGCGTAACAGCTCACGCGTCCGACAGTGCCGTGGCGAACCGATGGCAACTGCGAGGCACACCCATCGAGCGGTGTGAGTCGGTCTCTGTGTATGCCAGTTCCGGAGAGCCGGCGTCTCTGCCGGCGGGCTCCCACGACAAGAGAGACCCGTTATGCGTCAGAGCGATGACACCTCGCAGTGGGGATTGCAGCGCTACGGCACGCGCGGAACGCCGTGTTGTCAGGGGCGCATGGCATGGGGCCCGCTGGGGTCATCTGCCAACAGCAACTGCTGTGTTGGTAGATGGGCTTCCAGGGACACCGGGCAGGCCATCGTCTGACGAGGCCCGCCGGCAGGGCGCCGGGCAACTCACCACTTGATAGGGCCCCGCCGGCACGGATGCCGGCTCTCGAGGAACCGCCTGTGAGGGCGCGTCCGCCACGCGTACATACGCACGGAACAGCACGCCAAGGGCCGGGTGCCGCGATACCGAATCAGGTCGCCATGGGCGCAGACGACGGTAGCCCTATGCGCGACCAGTTGAGTGTGGGCCAGGCCGGGCGGGACGGAGTCACGCACTTGGTCACGTGGCGCTTGCACTCGCGCCCGCCGAGCGTACCGTCATCGTCGACGCGCTTGGGCACTTCGACGGAGAACGCTACCTCCTGGGCGCCTACGTTGTCATGGACCATTATGTGCACCTGGTCGTGCTTCCGCTCGGCGACCATACCCTCAGCGCCATGCTCCATAGGTCAGAGCCGTTCGCTGCGCACGCATTGCAGGGCATGAACTCGCGGGACGGCGCAGTCTGGCAGCATGGGTCGCATAGCCGGGTCATCCGGGACGAGGACGCGCTCTTTGCGATGTGGGCGTACATCCTCGACAAGCCGACGCGCAGGTCGTACGAGGACGGCCTCTACGTATGGGCAGGTGTCAGTGAGTTGCGTTTGTGACGACGGATTCGCCGGCAGGGGACGCCGGCTCTTCCGGGGCAAGGGTAGCGGGAACCACGCCATCCCTGGGGATCCGGCGATGCGGAGCATCTCCGCCGCCTGTCGCAGGGCGCTCACCTCGCCTGGACACCCCTGAACCACTTCGCTACCCACATCAGTGAGCTGCCGCCCTGAGCGGTAAGAGCTCACGCCTGCTGTGATCTGGTGCAAAAAGGGAGAGTTGGTGGGTGTGTAGAAGTAATGGGTCATGAGCGCCTGGAAGAAGCTGAGTCGTGAGGAGCT
>Ga0315282_10002753_pt1 | contig 31910 bp, 30 predicted proteins | sample YL17G07_20_MG_FD_203693 | JGI IMG/M metagenome (GOLD analysis project Ga0315282, IMG submission 203693) | Sediment microbial communities from Yellowstone Lake, YNP, Wyoming, USA - YL17G07_20 | ecosystem: Environmental > Aquatic > Freshwater > Lake > Sediment | place: USA: Wyoming | collected...
GACAAGGACGACTACCGCCGCGGCGTCAAGACCGTGCACAAGATGTGGGACGAGGCCACGGCGATCAACGCAGGGGACGCGCTCTTCGCCAGGGCCATCGAGGTGCTGTCGACGCTGGACGCGCCCATGACGGTCTTCAGGGAGGTCATCCACGACGTGGCCTGCATGGTCAGGCAGATTGGCGAGGGCCAGCAGTGGGACATGGAGTTCGAGAAGGCGAAGAAGGTCACGGAGGAGGAGTATCTCAAGATGATCGAGCGCAAGACGGCGCTCATGTTCATGACCGGTGCCAAGGGAGGGGCCCTGATAGGCGGCGGCACCGAGGAGCAGGCCAAGGCCATGTGGGAGTACGGGAGGCACCTCGGCGTGGGTTTCCAGATACACGACGACTGGCTCAACCTCAAGGGTGACCCGAAGGAGTTCAAGAAGCCCATCGGCGGGGACCTGCTGAGGGGCAAGAAGACCATCATCATACTGCACGCCTTCGCGACCATGTCGAAGGAGGAGCTGGCGCCGGTCATGAAGGTCCTGGGGAAGGAGAAGGCGAGCAAAGCGAACATGGCCGCGGCCATCGAGGCCCTGGAGCCGTCGCTGAAGTACGCGCAGGACAAGGCCAGGGGGCACGCAGACCGGGCCGTGGAGCAGCTGAAGGTCCTTCCGGAAAGCGAGCATAGGACCACCTTGAAGGAGCTCGCGATATACGCGGTGGAGCGCCGCCACTGATGACAAGGTGAAGGTTCTTGCCAGACAAGGACATCAAGCCCACCGTGGAGAGGTACGCCCTCGAGAACGCGCTGTCCCACGACGGGAAAGCGGACCTCAAGGCCGTCATGAACAAGGTCATGGGGGACATGCCCGAGCTGAAGTCCAGGGCCAAGGAGATCGTGCCGGTCATAAGGGCCGTTGTCGATGGTGTGAACAAGCTGGACAGGGCCGCCCAGGAGAAGAGGCTGGCCGACATCGGCGGGCCCTTCGAGCATGTGAAGGTCGAGGCGCGCACGGGACTGCCGCCGCTGGACAACGTGAAGGGCAAGGTGGTCATGCGGTTCGCTCCGGGCCCTTCCGGGCCGCTGCATATCGGGAACACAAGGGCCGCAATACTGAACGATGAGTATTGCAAAATGTACAAAGGCACGTTCATCAACCGCATCGAGGACACGGACCCGGACAGGATCATGCCCGAGGCCTACGATTGGATACCGCAGGACCTCGAGTGGCTCGGCATCAAGATAGATAAGACGGTCATACAGAGCGACAGGTTCGAGCTCTACTTCGAGCATGCGAAGAGACTTCTCGAGATGGGCCACGCCTACGTGTGCACCTGCAAGCCGGAGGTCTGGCGGGAGCTCAAGAACCAGAAGAAGGCCTGCCAGCACAGGGACAGGCCGCCGTCGGACCAGCTTAACGAGTGGGACAAGATGAGGTCCGGGGCCTACGGCCAGGAGGAGGCCGGGGTCATCGTGAAGACGGACATAGCCCATCCGAACCCGGCCATCAGGGACTGGCCCGCCGTGAGGATCTGCGATACGCCGCACCCGAGGCTGGGGACGAAGTACCGCATCTATCCGCTCATGAACTTCTCCGTGGCCGTGGACGACAGGTTGCTTGGTCTGACGCATGTGCTGAGGGGCAAGGACCATTTGAACAACACATACCGGCAGGAGTACCTCTACAAGTACTTCTCGTGGGAGATGCCCGAGTACATCCACTACGGCCGCGTCGCCATCGAGGGGCTGGAGCTCAGCAAGTCCAAGATGAAGGCGGGGATTGACGAGGGCAGGTACAAGGGCTGGGACGACCCGCGGCTCGGTTCCATCAGGGCGCTGGCCAAGAGGGGCATAGAGCCCGAGGCCATACGCAAGTACTGGGTCCAGGTGGGGCCCAAGCAGGTGGACATCGAGTTCTCGTGGACCACGCTGTTCGCCTACAACAAGGACATCGTGGACCCCAAGGCCAACCGATACTTCTTCGTCGAAGGACCTAAACATATCAGGATCGAGGGCAAGGGCTCGGAATCGCTGGAGGGCCACGCGCCGCTGCACGTGAACGACCCGGCCCGGGGCGTCAGGAAGGTCCTGGTCAATGGGAAGGACGGCGTCCTCGTCCAGGCGGCGGACCTCGAAGGTCTCGGCGCCGAGGCCATTGTCAGACTCAAAGACCTCGGGAACATCAAATTGAAGACGGACGCGGTCGGGGAGTACATCGGCAACGATTTGTCAGTGCTCAAGGCAGGGGCCAGGAATATCCAATGGGTCCATCCGACGGACAACCTCGAGACCGTGATCCACATGCCCGACGGCACTGATGTCCTGGGCAGGTGCGAGGCGCTGACCAAGGGCTCTGCTGGAAAGGTCGTCCAGTTCGAGAGGTTCGGGTTCGTGCGCATCGAGGAGCACGGCGGGAAGATCGTGGGCTGGTTCACGCACAAGTGATGCGGTTTTCGATGAGGACCGCTCACAACAAATATTATATTAGAAAAAGATAGTATCTAATTATAACCAAGAGCGAAGGTCGGTGCAAACATGTTCCTCACGTTATTCTCGAAGACGACCGCCCTGATGACCGTTCTGTTCATGGTGCTATCCATGGTCCCGGTGCAACCTGTACCGGCCCAGGGCCAGAACGCGGACGTCAACCTGACCTCCGCTGACATCACCTTCTCCAAGGACCACCCGTCGAGCGGGGAGATAATAACGATAACGGCCAAGATACACAACAATGGCCCGTCAGCGGCCACGAACGTGGTCGTGAGCTTCAACGTCTCCAACATACCGCTCCCGCCGACGAAGACCATAGCGACCATCGCGCCGACGGGGGCCCAGGAGGTCACCCACCAGTGGCCCACGACGGTCCCCGGGACATTCACCATCAAGGTCTCGGCCAAGGCCGACACATCCGACCCGGACATGTCCAACAACCAGGCCGAGAGGGCCATAACGGTCGGCACGGTGGTCCCGACGATCAACGTCACGGCGACCATCTACCCCGACACCATACAATCCAAGGAACCGTTCACGGTGAACGGGACCGCCGTCATGGGGACCACGCCCGTCAACGGTGGCGACGTCAAGGTCCAGATCGTCCAGAACGGCTATGCGAACCAGAGCAAGACCAAGAGCGACGGGAGCTTCGAGGTCGTCATGACCGGGCCCACGGGCCAGGGTGTGTACAACGTCAAGGTCACGGTGACCCAGGGTGCAGTGACCGGCGAGGCGGACCTGAACCTGACGGTGCTGCAGCCGGACATGACAATCACGACGTTCAAGTACACTCCGACCGACCCGACCGAGGGCGACACGGTCAAGTTCACCATGGGGGTCCAGAACCTGGGGAACGGGACCGCCAAGGCCGTGAGGTTCCAGCTCAAGATCGACGACGTCGTGGCCCTGGACAAGGACCTCGGGGACTTCTCGAACGGCCAGACGAAGAGCGTGGAGTACAGCTGGAAGGCCAAGAAGGGAAGCCACAGCTTTGCCGCGACGGTGGACACCAATAACACCATCGAGGAGATCAATGAGAACAACAACGCCTGGCCCACGCAGACCGTCAGCGTCAAGGCCAAGTCCGGCGGCAAGCCGGGGCCATCCTTCGAGGCGCCGGTGTTCGTGGTCGCGGTGCTGGTCGTATTCCTGGTCATGAGCAACCGCAGGTTCGGGCGCAGGAAGCAGAAGCGATGAAGGCCCTGGATTTCATAACCTCGAACAAGGGGAAGCTCAAGGAGGCCCAGGCCGCCCTGGGGCCCCTTGGCTACGATGTCCGTCAGAAGGATATCGGATACCCTGAGGTCCAAGCGGACACCTTGGAAGAAGTGGCGCGCTTCGGGATGGAGCAAGTGAAGGCCAGGGTCGAGGGGGCCTTCATTCTGGAGGATTCCGGCATATTCATCGAGCCGCTGGGAGGGTTCCCCGGGGTCTATTCCGCCTATGTCATGAAGACCGTCGGGAATCCCGGCATCCTCAAATTGTTAGGGGACCGGAAGGACCGCGGGGCGGCCTTCATGTCCTGTTTCGGATACTTTGACCCGAAGAAGGGCCCCATGGTCGCCAAGGGCGAATGCAAGGGGACCATCTCCATGAGCATCCGGGGAAAGCAGGGCTTCGGCTATGACCCCATATTCATACCCGAAGGGGACGACAGGACCTTCGGGCAGATGACACTAGAAGAGAAGAACAGGGTCAGCCACAGGGGCAGGTCGCTGAAGGCCCTGGTGGAACTGCTGAAGGGCCGCTGAGGACCGTCTTTCACGACGGGCACCGATTCCTTCCTCCTCGGAAGATTGCCTCCTCCGAGGAAAACTAATATATAGGTATTCCGTCATTGTGGCATACCCATCCCAGTGGCAAGGGGGATTCAATTGGCTAAGCAACAGCGTTCAACGACGAGAAAGGCTAAGGAGAAGTGGAAGACCAAGGCCTGGTTCAAGGTCCTGGCGCCGGACATGTTCGGGGGGCAGGAGATAGCTGAGACCCCGGCCGATGAGCCCACCAAGATGATCGGCAGGATCGTCCCGGTCTCGCTGCACGAGCTCACGGGCGACTTCTCGAAGTCTCACATCAAATTAACATTCACTATCACCAACCTGAGGGGCAACGAGGCCATTACGGTGTACCAGGGCCACACCCTCACAAGCGATTACGTCCGGAGGATGACCCGGAGGAAGCACTCGAAGATGGATGGTGTCTTCGACGTCCAAACGAGGGATGGGTACGTCGTGAGGATCAAGACCATGTCCATCACCGAGAAGAGGATACAGTCGGCCCAGGAGAAGCTCCTCAGGAAGCTCACCGGCGACACGATAAAGAACTTGGGCGGCAGCTCAACCCTTGCCGAGCTGGTCAAGGCCGTGATCTCCGGGGACCTCGCGAAGGCCATCTTCAAGGCCTGCAAGCCGATCTACCCGATCAAGAGGGTGGACATCTCCAAGTCCAGGATTCTGAGAAGGGTCGAAGGGGCCCAGGACATACCGCTGATCGAGGAAGAGAAGAAGAAGGAAGGCGAGGCGGCCCCGGCGCCCGAGGGCGGAGCGGCACCGGCACCGGTAGAGCCGGCGGCCCCGGCCAAGGACGAGCGGTCACCCGAAGAGATGCTGGACGAGGAACCACCGAAGGTCGAAAAGCCCAGCGGCTAATCCGTCTCCTTTTCATACCTATTCCCATTTTTCAACCAAATTTTAATCTGTTTTAGTAGCTCCTGTTTAAATTGCTCGAGTTTATTCGATAGGGGCGGTTTTTCTTTATTGGCATTCTTTAATACGCATTGAAACTCCGCATCGGTCAGTAGTATCGACAATATGGCTCTTTTAAACGGCAACTCGATCAGATACGGTTCAAAATATCTCACCATGTCCTCAGTAAATTCCCTCGAACCATGATGGAGTTTATATTTGATTTTTACAGTCCTGCAAGCTATATCCAATGGGAGCATCAACCCTTTGAACTCGGGAATGTCATTGGATGGATAGATAAAGTCGACGATACAATCAATGAGTTCAGGGCTGGCATTCTCTGCGGTGATATTCAATCGCAGGCGTTGATAATTTTTTAAGATGCCTAAAAGAGGTGCCCATTTCAACTTCTGAGGATCTGTTGGGAATTTATACATCCAGTCCCTAATATCTTTTCTTTCATCTTCCCTCGATGAAGCTACATTACTATGATTTTTATTAGTCTCAGAGATATCTATCCACTCTTCTTCGTCGCCTTGGCCTTCTCCGCCAACTCAATCGCCTGCTTCTCCATGGTCTTCGCCATGTCCATCTTCGGGTCCAGCATGGCCGCGGTGTTGAAGCTCTTGGCCGCCAGGTCGTAGTTCTTCTGCATGGCGAGCAGGTTCCCGATGAGGAACCAGGTCTTGGCGTTCTTGTCGTTCAGGACCAGGGCCTGCTTGAGGGTCTTGACCGCCTCGTCGATCCGGCTGGCCCGGGTCAGGATCTCGCCCTTCTCGATCATGAACTTCTCGTTCCTGGTCTCGAGCTTGATGGCCTTGTCGATGCACTGGACGGCCATGTCGTACTTCTGCATGTCGGCGAAGACGAGGCCCAGCATCTCCCAGGCGCCGGTGTGCTTGGCGTCCTTGGTCAGGACCCGGTTGAGGCACTTGATGGCGTCCTCGGGGTGGGTCTTCTGGACGAGCTTGGCCTTCATGAAGTACAATTCATCCTCGTTGGACGGCTCAAGGGCCAGGGCCATCTCGATAGCGTTCAGGGCCTTGTCGTCCTCGCCCTTCTTGACGAGCGCCTTGGTAAGCTTGGTCCAGGCCTCGGGGTTCTCGGAATCCTGGGTCGTGGCCAGCTCATAGGCGAGGATGGCCTTGTCGATGTCGCCAAGGTCCATGAGCAGGTCGGCCTTGAGCAGGGCCCCGCCGGCGTGGGTCGGGTTTATCTCGAGGAGCTTCTCGAGGCAGATGACGGCCTCCTCCTTCTTGCCGACCTCGGCGAAGAGCTCGGCCTTGGCGAACCACGCGTCCTCGTTCATGCCGTCCATCTGGACGGCTTTATTGAAGTGGTTCCTGGCCTCGTCGTGCTTGCCCTTGAGGAAGAGGACGCGCCCCTTGCCTGAGAGTGCCGCGGAATGCTCCGGGTCCATCTTCAGCACCTGGTCGAAGGCCTCTTGGGCCTGGTCCACCTCGTCGTTCATGAGATGTGTGACGCCCTTGTTGGCCAGGGAATCCAGGTGTTCCGGGTGCATGGACAGGGCCTTCTGGAAGTGCTTCATGGCCTCGTCCACCTTGCCCATGCTCCTGAGGATGACGCCCTTGTGGTTGTAGGCGTCTATGAGCTTGGGGTTGATCTCGATGCACTTGTCAAAACACTTCAGGGCCTCGTCGTTCCTCTTGAGGTGCAGGAAAATCAGGCCGATCTGGTACCAGGACCGCTCGTCCTCGGGGTCTATGCCCGTGGCGGTCGTGAAGCACCGGATGGCGTCGTTGAACTTGCCCATCTCGCGGAAGACCTTGCCCTTGGCGTGCCAGGCCTCGGACGACTTGGGCTTCAGTTCCAGGGCCTTGTCGAAGCAGACGATGGCGTCCTCGGACTTGTTTATCCTGTGGAGGAGCTTGCCCTTCTTTATCCAGACCGTGGCGTTCTTGGGGTCGAGCTTTATGGCCATGTTGTAGCACTCGCGGGCGTCGTCGTCCTTCTTGAGATACTCGAGCGCCATGCCCTTGCCGATCCAGGCCTCGACGAAGGACGGGTTGAGCTCTATGGCCTTCTCGTAGTTCTTGACCGCGGCCTCGTAGTCCTGGACGTGGACCATCAGGGTCCCCAGGTTGCACCAGGCCTCGGCGTAGCGCGGCTCGATCTCGAGGGCCTTCTCGAAGTGCCTCTTGGCCTCGTCCGGGTCCGTCATGATGGTGCCTTTGTGGGCCCAGGCAGCGGTGTGACCCTCGTCGAGGTTGATGGCCTTGGAGTAGTAGACTATGGCCTCGTCGTTCCTCTTCATGTCCTGGAGGATGCGTCCCTTGCCGTACCATGCCTCGGCGGATGTGGCGTCGATCTCCAGGGCGCGGTCGTAGCACGCCAGCGCCTGCTCGCGGTGGCCCTCGTAGTGCAGGGCCACGCCCTTGTTGAACCAGGCCATGTGGTAGTGCGGCGAGTCCTTCAGGGCCAGGTCGTACTGGTCCATGGCCTTGTCGTACTGGTCGAGCATGAGGTAGACATTGCCCATCAGGAAGTGGTACGTGGCCGGCATGTCGAGGCCGTTCTCGACGATGTTCTCCTTGATGGAGGCGTCCACTGCGTCGAGGGCCCTGAGGTCCGACTGGATGAGGTCCAGCTTCCTCTTGCGGCCGTACTTTATCCCGGTGAGCGGTACGTTGTACTCGAGCACGAGGCTCGCCAGCTTGTCGAGGTCCGACTTGAACTGGTCGATCTTCATGCCTTGGACCACGTTGACGGGCTCGATCCACTTGATTATGCAGCCCTTGACTCCCTTCTTGAGGCCGTTGTAGGACTTGTCGAGGAGCTTGGAAAGGCCCTTCTCGAGGTCGAAACGGTCGTAGACGACCCAGTCGAGCGGGATGCGGCCCGCCATCTCCTTCAGCAGGTCCATCTCGGTCTTGTTCTTCTGCGGGTCCCTGGTGACCTTGAGGACTATGCGAACGATGGCGTTCTTCTCCTTCAGCAGGAGGACCGGCTTCTCGAGGCCGTAGAGCATCCCGTACTGGAAGAAGAGCTCCATGTCGAAGCCGTCGAGCATGATCACGCCTAGGCAGGCGTTGCGTATGCCCTCCATGTCGCCCCCGACATAGACGTCGAAGCCCTGGCTGGCGAAGTACTTCCCGATGGCGTCGACGACCTCTTTGAGGTAATGGTTCTTCTCGGAGGGCGCCATGTAGACGACATGGCACCGTCGCGGGTTGTAATCCTCACGCATACCCATTCACCCTCGGAGAATACAGTGAATGAAGGGATGGTAAGTATTTAAATTTATTTTTCGGGGGTTATCGTCATGCCTGGGAGAGCTCGGCCCACACGTCATCCCAAACCTGATCCTGGAGTTCGCGGAAGCGCCGGATGCGCTCGCCGTAGAATGCGGCCTCCGCCTGCGTCAGGTAGAAATGGACCATGGTCGGGTTACCGTCGCGGGACCGGCGGGCCGGTACCGGCATCGAGAGGTACCAGTATGGCCCGTGCTTCCTGCCGCCCGTCATGCACTGGCACCTGGCCCTGCCGCAGGTGACGTACCTCTGCTGGACGGAGCCGGTCGCGAGGACCGAGGCCTTGAGCGTGTCCCGGTCGTGGTGCTTGCCGTCCTCGTGCTTGGCCCTGAAGTCCTTCCGGCGGGCGGCCCTGAGATGGGACCGCCATTTGCGGCCATGATCACGCTTGGCCACGGCGATGTCGTCGGATGATTCGCCGTATTTCTTGGAGAGGGCATTCAGGTCCTGATCTCGGGCCGTCTCCTTTCTCGATGGGTTTGCCATGGGACCCGCCTCGTTCGGTTACGGGGGCCGCGCGCCTCGGGTTCGCGCGGTCATCTTGTGTATGAAACATACACAAGACGCTATTTAAGCCTTTCGGTCGGCGGCCCCTAAAAAAAAGAACTAATCGTCCTTCTTGGCCCTTTTATCGTCGAGCCTCACGCTCACGGACCGCTTGGCCTTGCGCCCCTTCGCCGGCACGAGGTTCTCCCGGGTCGTCCCGTCCGCGTCGACCTCGAGCTCGGGCACGAGGCGCGTCTCGCAAACACCATCCTTCGCCCTCTTCCTCTCCGGGGGTATCATTATTTGATACAGCACCCTAAGCAAGACCACGAGGTCGAGGACCAAAAAGAGCCCTCGAAGGATGTAATTCTGAAGGAATATCATTATGACCATTGCTATGACGATGAATATCGCGATGGCCAGGACGAACCTTTGGCCTCGGTCCATGCAGGGCACCCCTCACATGCTCTCCGGGGCCTTGATGCCCAGGAGGTCCAGGCTGTTCCTGAGGACCCAGCGGGTCGCGTCGACGACGGCGAGCCTCGTGGCCTGGGTCTCGCTTCCCAGGACCCGGAAGTCCCTGTAGAACCTGTTGAACTCCGTCGCCACCTCGTGGGCGTACTCGGCTATTGGATAGGCCAGCCGCTCCTCCGCGCATTTCCGGACGAGCCCCGGGAACCGCGCCAGGGCCTTGACCAGGGCGAACTCCCCGTCGTCCTTGAGGTCCGCCGCGTTCCAGTCCTTGTAGCCGCCGACCTCGCGGATGATGCTGCAGGCCCGGGCGTGGGAATATTGTATGAACGGAGCGGACTTGCCCTCGAAGTTCAGGGCATCCTCCCACTTGAAGACTATGGACTTCTCGGCCTGGATCCTGATGATGTTGTAGCGCAGGGCCCCGATGCCGACGAGCTCCGCTATCTCGGCCTTCTTGGCCTCGGACAGGTCCTCGCGCTTCTCCTTGACGACCTCGTTGGCCCTGTCCACTGCCTCGTCGATTAGGTCGTCGATGTAGACCGCCTTGCCCTTCCTCGTGGACATCTTGGTCTTCTTCCTCGAGGCCTCGCCGATATCCACACCGCACTTCGGGCATTTCTCGTCCTTGTCGCCGATGGGCTGGCCGCAGGCCGGACATGTGCTCGGTAAGGAAACGAACGCGTAGAAGACGACCTCGGGGAGTTTCTTGGACCCGACGGCCTTCAGGGCCGCTTCCAGCTGCTTGGCCTCGAGCTTGTGGTCCTCGCCGAGGATGTTGATGGCCATGTCGCACCGGGCCAGCTTCCAGAGGTGGAAGGCCACGTCCCTGGTGGCGTACAACGTTGTCCCGTCCTTGCGCGTGAAGAAGAACTTCTGGGTCCTCCCATGGACCAGCCCCTCGAGGTCCAGGTAAAAAGCGCCGTCCTCCTCCTTCGCGAGCTCCGACCCCTTGAGCTGCTCGACGACCCTTGCGGCCGAGCCGTCCTCAACGGACATGGACTCCCAAACGAAGTTGTCCATCTTTACGTTCAGCCGGTCCAGGGACTCCTTCATGCCCGCGAGGACCTTCTTGCTGGCCGCCTTGACCTTGTCGACGGTCTTCTTGTCTGCGCGCTCCACGCGCCGGATCCACTCCTCGATCTCCGCCACGACCTTCGCGTCTTTCTCCATGAGCTCGTTGGCCTGGCGGTAGTGGACCGTGGCGATATGGTCATCCTTCTTCCGCTCGGGCTCGCCGCCAGGGCAGTGCTCCAGCCCGTAGGCCATTATGATCGCCTGCTTGCCCATGTCGTTGACCCAGTACATGGTCTCGACATCGTAGCCGGCCCTGCGCATGACCCTCGCGAGGGAATCACCAATGATGGGGTTCCTGGCCCTACCGACATGGAACGGCCCCGTCGGGTTCGCGCTGGTGTGCTCGATGATGATTTTTTTTCCGACGGGGGCGCTAGCCCCGAAGGATTCCTTCTCCTTCAGGATCGTCTTGAGGACGTCCTCGGCCATGGGGACCGAGGCCACGAAGAAGTTCAGGTACGGCCCCATGGCCACGACCCGTTCAATGAGCGGGTTCTCCTCCATGACGTACTCGAGCTGCTTGGCGAGCTCGTGGGGCTTCCGCTTGTGCTCGGTCGCCGACCGGAAGCACGGGAAGGCGAAATCCCCCTTGCCCGGCGGCGCGGGCTCGAGCCTGTCGACGAGGTTGTACTCCAGGCTCTTGAGGGCCCTGTTCAGCATTGCCAGGGCCTCGGTCTCGAACCTCCTTATCGGGTCCTCCATGTGTTCTGGGAAGCGTGTTCCACTTAATAAAAATTAGGCCTCTCTCCGTCAAGCTAATCCGATAAATATTTCAACGAAGACGGGCATGCATGCGCGATGCCCAAGCTCGTAACGACATGGTTCGGCACATTCCTTGTCGAGAGAGGCAAGATACTCAAGCAGGTGCTGTTTCCCAAAGACGCCAAGGCCATAGCCGAGCGCCTCAGGGCCATGTCCGAGGAGAAGGTCCTCGACGAGGAGCGCCAGCTGGCCCAGGGCGTGCGCGAGCTCAAGGTCGCCGATGGCCGGCTCTCCCCGCTCGGACCCGTCTCGAAATCGCTCCACGACATGGAGATCTCCATGAGGCCCGAGGTCCACGGCTTCTCGAAGGGCCTTTATCAGGAGGCCATGCTAATCCTCGGCCGCTCCCGCATGAAGGAGATCGCCGAGGACCGGTATATAATCCAGGCCGTGAGGGCCATCGACGACCTGAACAAGACGGCCAACCTCCTTTCCGAGAGGCTCCACGAATGGTACTCGTTCCACTATCCAGAGCTCGGGCCCGATGTCGGCGACGAGCGCTTCGCCCAGCTCATAGCGCAGTACGGCGAAAGGACCGAGGTCGCCAAGGAGGGCGGCCTCCCGGACGCATCCTCGTCCGTCGGCGCACCGCTTGGGGACCAGGACCGGTCCGCGGTCATGGCCTACGCGAGCGCCCTGGAGGGCATCTTCAAGACCCGCGGCGAAATCGAGGCGTACATCGAGGACCGCATGAAGGAGATCGCCCCGAACCTCTCGCACCTCATAGGGCCCATCCTCGCGGCGAAGTTAATCGCACTGTCCGGTGGCCTCGAACGGCTGGCCCGTCTGCCCGCGAGCACCATCCAGATGCTCGGCGCCGAGAAGGCCTTCTTCAGGCACATCACCGAGGGCCAGGACCTCCCGAAGCACGGTGTGATCTTCCAGCACCCGCTCCTGCACGCGTCGCCGTTCTGGCAGAGGGGCAAGATCGCCAGGGCCATGGCATCGAAGATCGCCATTGCTGCCAAGTCCGACGCCTATGGCGACAATTTCATCGCCGAGGCGCTCAAGAACGACCTGGACAAGCGGGTCGAGGCCATACGTCGCGTTTTCAAGGACCAGCCCGCGAAGGCGCCCAGAAGCCATGACAGGCCATCGCGCGGTGGAAGGGACCGCGGTTTCCGAGGCCATGGAAGGCCCCGGGGTCAAGGTCGGTCGAGGCCACCGAAGAGGTTCAGCAGACGATAGGACCCATTTTCACATTAAGAAATTCTTTATATTACCTAGAGCAATATCATTGAGGCAGATTGGTGCCGCCTAGGTGGAATGTTCGACCTGAAAATGATAATATGGCATTGCCCGGCCGGGGCGGTCCCATGACGAAGGGTGTGCGGGAAGGGGTCTAGGTAATCCCTTCTTCCGAGGAGAAAAGGTGGTCATCATGGCCAAATCCGGCTGCAAGGCCTGGGAGTTCAAGGCGGAGGCCGACATCAAGGTCGTCCGTACCTCGCAGACCGGTGAGGCCGTCGCCGCCGCCACCACCCACGGGCACCTCATCTTCCTCGACAAGGAAGGCCACCAGGTCTGGAGGGCGGAGCTAGGGGCCAACGTCGTCGACATGGCCCTGTCGTCCGACGGCGAGCTCATGGCCGTCGCGACCGCCGACAACAAGGTCCACCTCTTCGACAAGCTCGGCAAGCTCCACTGGAAGCTGGGTCTCAAGGCCACGGTGACATCCATATCCATGAGCTCGACCGGGACGCTGATCGCGCTGGGCGCCCTGAACTCCAGCGCATACCTCGTCGACAAGAACGGCAAGGTCCACTGGACGTTCAAGGCGGGAGGACCCGTTCGCGCCGTCGCCCTTTCGGCCAAGGGCACCTACATGGCCATCGGCGGGGACGACCACACCATCCACTATCTCGATTCCCGGGGAGCGCTGCGGTGGAAGTACACGACCCAGGGCCGAATCCAGTTCCTGCGCGTGGACGCCAACGGGGACTATGTCCTCGGGGCCGCCGACGACAAGAGAATCTACTTCTTCGACCGGCACGGCAACATCGTCTGGAACCCGAGGAACCCGGAGCACTGCAGGTACCTGGACATGTCCGGCGACGCCCGGACCATCATCGTCGGGACCGGAGGAGAGGCCCTCATGTTCGGCAAGGAGGGCGGCCTTCTGAGACGGTGGGCCGGGGAAGGCCAGGTCACCTCCGTGGCCATGGCACGGAACGCCGAGTACGGTTACGTTGGCACGACGGCCCAGAAGAGCTACTTCCTTGGCAAGAACGGGGACCTGATCTGGGAGTTCGAGGCCCCGGGCGAGGTCACCTCCGTCGGCCTCTCGGCATCGGGGGACTTCGCCGTCGCAGGCACCAAGGAGAAGCTCGTCCTGTTCTTCGACAACAACAAGTTCTTCGAGGACTACATAATGGATGCCAAGAGGAAGCTCATCGAGTACAAGCGGAGCGGCGTGAACATCCTCGAGGCCGAGGTCCTCCTGCAGAGGGCCGAGCTGGAGCTAAACCGGAAGGAGTACTCCTCGGCCATCAACTACGCGCTCGGGGCGGAGAAGGTCGCCACGAGGATACGCGAGAAGACCAGGCCCGAGATCAGCATCCTGGCCGTCATCTACGATTCCCTGACGCTGAACCAGCCCACCAAGGTCAACACGATAATCATGAACACAGGGAGCATCCACGCCAAGGAGGTCAGGCTGGAGTTCCAGGGGCCCTTCGATGTCCAGGGCGAGCGGAAGTACCCGGACCTCAAGATGAACATGTTCTTCGAGACCGCCTACATGATCGTCCCGAAGCAGGCCGGCACTGTCCAGTTCAAGGTCGTCATGGCGTTCATCGACCCCGACGACAAGGAGTTCGTTGCCGAGAGCCTCCAGACGCTTACTGTGGACCCGGCCAACAAGGTCAAGTTCGCCAAGTCCCAGGCCATACTGCAGATCGGGAACATACCGAAGCTCGTCAAGAAGGTCCAGGCCGCGAAGACCGGGAAGCCCCAGCCCGAGACAAAGCCCGGGCCGACGAGCACGACGCTCCAGCCCAAGGCCGGGGCAGCCCCACCGAAGCCCACCACTGCGACCGTTATACGATGCCCTGGGTGCGGCAAGCCCGTGCAGACCGAATGGACGGGCTGCCCATTCTGCCTGACCAAGCTAAGGTAAAATATTATATTCTATCCGGGCCTTCGAGATTGTCGTCAAGGGAAGTGTACCGACTTGTCGAACGATAGAGGCCTCGAGGGGACGTCGCTGCCCAATGTCATCGTCGGCCCTCCCAAGATCGGGGCCACGGCCGAGCAGCTCTTCACGAGGCGTGCAGACGAGCGGAGACCCTGGGACCCGAGGCACAGCAAGCTGGCGGCCTACGTCCTCAAGGGCGTCAAGGGGCTGCCCTTCAACGAGAAGACCAACGTGCTATACCTAGGGGCCGCCAACGGCACGACGGCAGGCCACGTCGCGGACATCTGCACCGAGGGCATGGTCTATTGCGTCGAGGTCTCACAACGGAGCTTCAGGGACCTCATCAAGGCCTGCGAGGCCGTCAAGAACATGGTGCCCATACTCGGCAACGCCCGGACACCGGACCAGTACGCGCCTCTCGTCGGGCCCGTCGATGTCGTCTACCAGGACATCTCCCAGAGGGACCAGACAGCCATCTTCCTGAAGAATTTAAAGGCGTTCGTCAAGCGCGACGAGGATGGCCCACGCAAGGCCAACGGCATCCTGATGGTGAAGGCCCGGAGCATAGACGTGGCCAAGCACCCGAAGGAGATCTATTCAGTGGTCCTGAAAGAGCTCGAGGCCGAGTGCAAGGTCCTCGATGCACGACAGCTGGACCCGTTCGAGAAGGACCACATGGCGATCATGGTGTCCTACTGAGATGCCATTTAGCCATAGCCCGGCATGAACCGTTTTATGACCTCGAACGCCACGAAGCCTATGAACCCGCTAGCAGGTATTGTCAGAATCCAGGCCCAGACGATCCTCCGGGCGACCCCCCAGCGGACCGCGCTCAGCCTCTTGGTGGCCCCGACGCCCATTATCGAGGCGCAGATGACGTGCGTCGTGCTCACGGGTATGCCGCCCAGGGATGCGCCGATGATTGTTATGGCCCCGCTGGTTTCGGCCGCGAAGCCGTAGACCGGCGTCAGCTTCGTTATCCTGGCGCCCATGGTCTTGACGATGCGCCAGCCGCCCGCCAGGGTCCCTGCCGCGATTGCTGCATAGGCCGCGATGATGACCCAGACCGGCACGGGCAGATGGTTGGGGTCCGTGCTCGCGCTGAAATAGCCGATGCTGAACAGGAGGGGCGTAATGATGCCCATGGTCTTCTGCGCATCGTTGGTCCCGTGGCTGAAGCTGTAAAGACCGGCCGAGAACAACTGGAGCTTCTTGAAATATTTGTTTATCTTCGCCGGGGAGGCTTTCCTGCAGGCCCTCAGAACGCACACCATGAAGACGAACCCGACAATGAGCCCTATCAGCGGGGAGAGCACCATGTAAAGGACGACTATCTGTATCGTCGAGACCTTGATGGCGGACAGGCCCGCTGCCGAGATGCCCGAGCCCGCAAGTCCTCCGATCAATGCATGGGATGACGAGGTCGGCAGCGCCAGCAGCCATGTGATGATGTTCCAGCTGATGGCCCCGATGAGGCCGCCGAGGATGATGTACGGTATCCACTCGGTCAGGACATAGTTCAGATGGATGATCTTGCTTATCGTGCTCGCGACGGCGACCCCGAAGAACCCGGCGGCGACGAAGTTGAAGAAGGCCGCGAAGGCGACAGCCTGCTTTGGAGTGAGCACCTTGGTCGAGACGACGGTGGCGATAGAGTTCGCTGAGTCGTGGAAGCCGTTCGTGAAGTCGAAAAGGAGGGCGAGGATGATGATAACGATCACCAGCAGGACAGTCCCGGTGATCGCCGTTTTCACACCCCCTTCCTGTCGATGGTCGCTCCGTCTCACGCGTTCTTGCTCTTGACCTCGAGGATGTGGTTCGCGACCTCTTCGCACTTGTCAGTGACGAATTCCAGGAGGTCGTAGATCTCCTTCATCTTGACGATGTACTTGACATCGTCGCCGTCAAAGAGCTCGCCCAAGGCCTTGGCGAGGAGGTGGTCGCCATCGTTCTCGAGATCGTTCACTTTAATGCAGTGCTTCTCGAGCTCCTTCCCTTTCGACGGGTCCCGCATAAACAGCACTGCCTTTTCGACCTCCGTGACCGACTTGAGGATGAGTGCCGCGTTCTCCGGCAGGTACTTCGGGCATTTGTCCGTAATCTTGAATATCATGAGCCGCCGCCCGACCGCATCTATGATGTCTATGATGTCGTCGATCTCGGTGGCCAGGTCGTGGATGTCCTCCCGGTCGATGGGGGTTATGAACGTGGAGTTCAACATGTCGGTAATGTCATGGACGACACAGTCGCACTCGTGCTCTATGTTGTCGAGTTTGCCTGCGATTTGGTCCAACTTCTTGTACTCGTTCACGAGCTCGACGAGCATCTGGGCCCCTCGCTTTACGATGGCCATTTCTTTCTCGAACTCGTCGAAGAACTTCTTCTCTTCGGGTATGAGCAGTTCCTTCAAGCCCATGGGCACACACTCCATTTACAGGCCCCTCGGGCCCTATATTCGTCCTAGGATTGTTGGGGAGATGTACTCATTATATTTCAATAGTTCGCAAATAGTTCTCTATAGGTCTATATATTGATTGTATTAATATATAGAAACCAATATTTCCCATGTGAATTTACTATTGTCGACGGGAGAAAATGGGGCCGTCCGGATTTGAACCGGAGTCACAGGCTCCCAAAGCCCGAAGTATACCAAGCTAGCCCACGGCCCCATATGCTCATACTGTATCCGATCCAAAGATGGGTTCAGTGCAGGCGTCGGGATTCGAACCCGAGCATTTGGCTTGGAAGGCCAAAGTCCTATCCAGGCTAGACAACGCCTGCACACCCCTTCTCGGACCAGATGGTATTGCGGTAATGGTATGCCCACCTTTAAAATTGTTACTACTGAGGACGGGGTCCCGACCCAAAAATATAATCGCATCCATCGCGCTTATGAAAATCGATGAACAGGGATAATGGACCCGCGATCTCTATCAACGGGCTGTCCAAGGCCTTCCCCAAGGAAACGAGGTTTCCGCTGATGGCCCTGCTGCTCAAGCACGAAGGTAAGTTGGCCGTCAAGGGGCTGAACCTCGAGATACCGAGGGGCGAGGTCTTCGGATTCCTCGGGCCCAACGGGGCTGGCAAATCCACGGTCATGTCAATGATCGCGGGCATCCTCAGGCCCACGAAAGGGACCGTCAAGGTCTTCGGCATTGACATTGGGAAGGACGGCCCCGGGGCCAAGGAGCACATCGGCTACGCTCCCGAGGTGCCGGCACTCTACCAGGAAATGAACGCCGTGGACCTCGTGGCGTTCCACGGGAGCTTCTACGGCCTCGGCGAGAAGGCGGAGAAAAGGGCCAGGAAGGTCCTCGACGGCCTCGGCCTGAAGGAGGGCCTCGATGCCCCGGTCGGCAAACTCTCCTACGGGAACCAGAAGAAGGTCTCACTCGCCATAGCGCTGGTCCACGACCCCGACCTGCTACTCCTCGACGAGCCCACGACCGGCCTCGACCCCGGGAGCGTCATCCTATTCAGGGACATCGTCAAGGACCTCAAGGCCAGGGGGAGGACCGTCTTCCTGTCGTCCCATGTCCTGACCGAGGTCGAGAGGCTGTGCGATTCCATCGGCATCATGGTCCAGGGCCAGCTCAAACTGATGGACAGGACCGAGAAGGTTCTCAAGCGGGTAGGCCCGGACGGCGAGAGGGCCAAGGGGCTAGAGCAGGTCTTCCTGGAGCTCACATGCGAGGCAAAGGGAGGTGCCGACCTTGGCGGCTAGGCCCGATGGCGGCGTCCTCGCACGGGAGATGAAGGGGACCCTGCGCGTTGCGAGGCACGAGATGCTGAGGGGCCTGCTGAGCCTCCGCTCGGGGGCCATCTTCGCGATGCTGATGCTGCTGACCGTCGGGGGCGCCTACGGCGTCTCCGAGCTTTACAAGGGGGACCTGCTCAAGACCATCGACACGCGGGTCTATGCCACCCCGGACACGGTGCTGTTCCTGATATCGGCATACACCGCGCTAATCGTCCCGATAGGCGCGGTCGTCCTATCCTTCGATGCGCTCGCCTACGAGAGGTCCAAGGGCACCATGGCCCTGCTGCTGGTCAAGCCATTCTCGCGGGAGTCCCTGGCCCTGGGCAAGTTCCTGGGCGCGCTTGCAACCATGTCGGTCCACATCACGGTCTGTTCGGTGGTGGCCATAGGCATGATCGCCTATATCGCGGGGAGCAGCCCGAGCCTGCTGAACTCCGTGCTCTTCATCGTCATGTCCATCATGCTGGCCGGGACCTACATCGGCATAACCATGGCGGCGTCCGTCATGGCAAGACAGCAGGCGGATGCGGTCATGGCAGGCGTGGCGGTCTGGCTCGTCTTCACGGTCTTCTGGCTGCTCCTGCCGATGGGGGTCGCCTTCGCCATGCACTGGAAGTACGACGTCAACGACCCGAGGTACCTCGCATTCAGCAACCGGGCGGACGCGTTCAACCCCAACGGCGTCTACAACCTGTGCCTCGCATCATCCAGCGGGAACGGGTTCATAACGACGGGCGTCCCGCCGGTCCTCCAGGCCCTGTCGGTGATGCTGTGGTTCTTCATCCCGCTGATCGTCTTCATCGTGGCCTTCGGTAGGTCCGAGGGCTGAGACGTTGGTTCTGACAATAGAAAATAGTGGGCCCGTCCGGATTTGAACCGGAGTCACGACGTCCCGAACGTCATAGGATAGACCAATCTACCCCACGGGCCCGCGGGTCATATCGATGTGAGTCGGTCGCAGCGCGGGATATACTATGCGGGCATTTAAAAACCTTTCTTATCGAGGTCGCTCATAGATGTCCCAAGGATTTATTTGTCGATATTGAATCCATCCATTGTACCGGAGGAATGGACCCATGTCAGGCGAATGCCATAAGGAAAGCAAAGCGGAAGAGGTCTACGATGTCGTCATCATAGGCGGAGGGCCGGCCGGCCTGACGGCGGCCATGTACACGGCCAGGGCCAACCTCAAGACCATCGTCCTGGACAAGAACCCGACCTCCGGGGCCCTTGGAAGCACCGACAAGATCGAGAACTATCCGGGCCTTGCCAAGCCCATCGTCGGGAAGGATCTCGTGGAGCTGTTCGCCAAGCAGGCCAGGTCCTTCGGGGCCAAGGTGGTCCCGGCCCAGGTCATGCTGGTGGACTTCGACGCGGACCCGAGGCAGGTCATGGCCGGGACGGGGACATACCTCGCCAGGACGGTCATTATCGCGACCGGCTCCATGGGCCGCAAGCCCACCATCAAGGGCGAGGCCGAGATGATCGGCCGCGGGGTAAGCTACTGCGCCACCTGCGACGCGGCGTTCTTCAAGGACAAGGACATCGCGGTCACCGGCGACGTGGAGGAGGTCCTGGAGGAGATCGACGTCCTGACGCGGTTCGCCAAGAAGGTCTATCTCGTGGCTCCCGCCAAGCAGCTCACCAGGGAACAGGAGGCGAGCCTCGAGACCAAGCCCAAGGTCGAGCTCATGCTCCACACGCGCGTGGTCGAGGTCTCGGGCAAGCCGACGGTGAAGGGCATGAAGGTCAAGGGCCCCGACGGGAAGGAACGGGAGGTCCCCATCTCGGGCATATTCATCTTCCTGCACGGCAGCACGCCGGTCATCGACTACCTCCACGAGGCCCTGGAGGTCACGGAGGACGGGTCCCTGAAGGTGGACCAGGACATGGCCACATCCGTGCCCGGCGTATTCGCGGCCGGGGATGTGTGCTCCAGGAGGTACCGCCAGGTGGTCATAGCGGCCGCCGACGGTGCCATAGCGGCACTCTCGGCGGACAAGTTCATCAACAAGCGGGACAAACCGAGGCTCCAGTGGCACCAAAAGGAATAGATACGCCAAGGGCCACTTTCCGAAATCTTATTATTATGGGAGCAGATTAGCGATAGGTAAGGCCGGGGCCTTCGGCCCGACCTTCTTTAGGGAAAGGGGGGTCCTGCATTCCAGACTACGAGGCCATGGTTAAGAAGAAGCGCATGGCTGGCATTGCGATCGTCGTCGTTGGACTAGTGCTAGGCCTCCTCGCCATGATCCTGGATTTCATAACGACGGGCAAGGCCAACCTTGGCCCCGACCCGCTGTTCCTGCTCCTGGGCGGCCTCCTGATATCCGTCCTGGGGGCCGTCTACATAGGCGCCGGCACGACCGAGGGCGTGAGGCTCCTGAGCAAGCAGGTCAAGATCATGAAGGGCGAGCTCGCCGAGAAGGACAAGACCATCGGCGACCAGAAGAAGAACCTCGAGGGCCTGTCCGACGCCAGGCTCACGGGCCTCAGCCAGACCGTCGACAGGATGGACATCCTGAAGAAGGAGGAGGCCGCGGAGGAGGCCAAGGAGAAGCACCCGGAAGGGCCCCCGAAGTCCGCCTGGGAGAAGAAGCCCGATGCGAGGCCGCTGGAGAAGCCGCACGAGCTCCCGCCACCGCCACCCAAGTCCATGGTAGCGCCGGGACCATCGAAGCCTCACGAGCTCCCGCCACCGCCGCCCAAGTCCATGGTGGCGCCCGGGCCGGCCAAGCCCGCCGGGCACCAGGAGCTGCCCCCGCCGCCGCCCAGGGCCATGCAGGTGCCTGCGCCGTACAAGCCGGTCGAGGCAGCGCCGCCGGTCCCTGTCCCGAAGACCGTGGAGGTGCCAGCGCCCCCCAAGGAGCTCGTCGGGAAGCCCCCGGTCGCACCGCCCATCCCTGCCCCGAAGCCTGAGCCGGTCAAGCTCGAGTCCTTTGCGACCCCACCACCCAAACCCGCCCCGAAGAATCAGGAGCTCATCTATGATAAGGATGAGGAGGACGAGGAGGAAGAGGTCGAAAAGAAGGGCGTGCCCGTTAAGGAGGAAGAGGGAAAGCCCGAAACGGCAGAGGTCGATGAGGACGACCTGCTCCCGTCCACCACATGCCCGAGGTGCAAGAACACATTCAGGGGCGACTGGGACAAGTGCCCGTTCTGCGACAACGACCTGAAGGCGGCCCCGAAGCCGGAGCCCGCAAAGCCTGAACCGGCCGCGACCGGCGGTGGCCTTTCCATACTCAGCTTCACGCCCAAGAAAGAACCGCCCACCGAGAGGCCACCGGAGCCGGCACCTCCGATAGTGATACCGCCGGTCCCGACCGTCGAGAAGGTCACAGAACCGCCGAAGCCCATGCCCGCACCGGTCGAGGAGAAGCCACAGCCGGCATCGATCATCCCGCCCCTGCCGGAGGCTCCAAAGCCGACACCGCCCATCGCGGCCATCGTGAAGGACAAGTGTCCGAGCTGCGGCAAGGCCATAAAGTCGCACTGGAAGAACTGTCCGTACTGCAAGGCACTGCTGAAGCAAGATTGAGCGGGGCCCGGGCAAGACCGGCCAATGATTATTTCCATCTATTAGTATTTATCAAGTTGTGAAAAAATTAATAATAGTTACAACTGTTATCAGAACGGGGGGCCAATAACTGGACCATAAGATAACAAGGCTCGTTTGGTTCCTGGGGCTCATAGCGCTGATACTAGGTGCGGCCTTGGCATTTGGGGCCGCGGGGCACGACTATCTGGTCGGCGCGAAGGCAAAAGAGATCGGGGATTCCCAGCTCGGAGCGTTCTTCATAGCCTTGGCCGTGGCCCTCTTCGGCGCTTTTCTGTTGCAGCTCGCGGCCAACCTCAGCCTGAGGGACAGGATCCGCGCATTCGAAAAGATCCACCAGAACGTCAGGGCCGGACCCCAGCATGCGATAAAGAGGCTCTTCGAGCCCGTGGGCATGCTTGGCGCCCTCGCGGGCCTCGGCATGATGCTGGGCCTCGTCCTCAAGGACTACAAGCCCATGCTCAATTTCGGCATCGGCCCGATGCAGCTCCTCGCCATCTTCGGCGGGAGCGTCCTGACTATCGCGGGAATATCATTCATGGCCACGGGCAACACATTCATGTCACATTCCATGGGCCCCATGGTGCTCCAGTTCGAAGGCCTGACCAAGGAGGACACGAAGGTCGAACCCACCAGGAAGGTCAGGGCCGTCAGGAGACCGGCCACGGCCCCGGAGGACGGGGTGGCCGCCGCCGGGCCCGAACCGACGCAAGCACCGACGGTCGTGCCTCCTGCGCCTGAGCCGGGCCCTGTGGTAGCCGAGGTCGCCCCGCAACCGTTGCCCGAGCCGCCAGCACCAGAGGCCGAGGTCCCCGCGCCGGTCCCGGACGAGGTGCTCAAGCCCGAGGCCCCTGCCGCATGGAGCGACACAAAGGCCGAGGAGGCCGCGCTCCAGGCCCTCAAGGAGGCCGAGGCGGAGCTTGGCCTGGAAGCGATCGAGGCCGAATCAGCAAAGCCCGAGCCCGAGGTCACCGTCGAGGCCGGTCCCGATACCCCGGTGGAGCCCGAGGCCGCACCGCCCGCAACGGAGTCCGTCGTCGAGGTGTTCGAGTGCCCCAACTGCCACGGGGCCGTCGCCGAGAGCGACAGGACATGCCCGAACTGCGGGGCGAGCTTCGACGAGGAGGAGGAGGCCAAGGCGGTCGAGGCACCGGTCATCGAAGCCGTCGAGGAGGAAGTTCCACCGCCGGTGACGCCCCCACCACTGCCTCATGCGCTGCCGCCCCCACTGCCCCCGTCGAAGCCTAAGAGGGAATGGCCAGAGCCCGAGAAGGCCGCGCCGCCTGAGCCCGAGGGAACACCGGCGAAGGTCGAAGAGGATGGAACCAGCGCGCCAGGGTCCCCAAGCATACTCCAGAGCATACTTGACGAGATCTCGGAGAAGGAGCCTGCCGGCACCAAGGCCGAGGAGCCGACGCCCGTCGAGGAGGACGAGGCCTCCGAGGTCCCGAAGACATGCCCCAACTGCGGCCGCAAGATTAAGCCCCGTTGGAAGAGCTGCCCCTATTGCGGCCTCGAGTTCCGGTGAATTTTTCTACCCTGAAAATCGACATCTGCAATACCGACTTTCAACGATTGTGAGGTTCGGCAATCGACATATTTAATTATAATGAGCGTTTCTACCCCCTCTACATGAAGCGCGAACTCGCGGAGAAAATCGCGGGCGAGATCTGCATCTCGGAGAACCCCGGCCAGACCATCAGGAAGTGGCGCGAGGAGTTCAAGATCTCGCAGCTGGAACTGGCCCGTTTCCTGGACATCTCGCCGTCAATCATCAGCGACTACGAGAGCGGCAGGCGAAGGTCCCCGGGCGTGCACACCATCAAGAAGATGGTCAACGCCCTGCTGAGCATCGACGAGAATCGCGGCAGCCAGATCATCAAGCGCTTCACCCTCATGGACAAGCACGAGGCCATCTTCTCCATCCGCGAGTTCCCCATCGGGGTCCCGTGCAAGAAGTTCATAGAGCACATCAATGGCGAGATCCTGGCCTGCCCCGAGAAGCTCGAGCGGGACCTCTACGGATACACGGTCATCGACAGCATCAGGGCCATCACATCGCTGAGCGCCTTCGATTACCTGAAGGTGTACGGCTGGAGCAGCGAGCGCGCACTGGTGTTCACGGCGGTCACCTACGGTCGGTCGCCCATGGTCGCCATCAGGGCCCACCCAATGAAGCCCGGCATGGTCGTCTACCACAAGCCCGAGAAGCTCGACGACCTGGCCATAAGGCTGGCGGAGATCGAGGGCATACCGCTGGTCCAGACCGACCTGGAGCTCGACAAGCTCATCGCGGCCCTGGAGAAGATCTGAGGGCCATCGTCCGGGGGCTCTGCCCCACTTATTATAATCAGAAAGGCATTATGGAGTAGGGAGGGGGTTCCCGTGAAGGTCGGAATAGTCAGCTACGGGGCGTACATACCGATTTTCAGGATAGAGGCCAAGGAGATAGCGCAGGTCTGGGGCGCCGACGGCGAATCGGTCTCCCAGAGCCTCGGCGTCTTCAGCAAGTCCGTCCCCGGGCCCGACGAGGACGTCATAACGATGTCCGTCGAGGCCGCGCGCTACGCGCTCAAGAGGTGCAAGGTGGACCCGACGAAGATCGGGGCCATCTACGTCGGCTCGGAATCCCATCCCTACGCCGTGAAGCCCACGGCGACCATAGTGGCCGAGGCCATAGGGGCGACGCCGGACCTGACGGCCGCGGACCTCGAGTTCGCCTGCAAGGCGGGGACCGCTGGCATCCAGATGGCCATGGGCCTCGTCGGTGCCGGCATGGTCAGCCACGCCATGGCCATAGGTTGCGATACGGCCCAGGGGGCGCCGGGCGACGCGCTCGAGTACTCGGCCTCGGCCGGGGGCGCGGCATTCCTTATCGGGAAGGAGGACATCATAGCCGAGCTCGGCCAGACCTGCAGCTACACGACGGACACGCCGGATTTCTGGAGGCGCGAGGGTCAGAGGTACCCGAGCCACGGCGGAAGGTTCACGGGCGTCCCGGCATACTTCAAGCACGTCGTCAACTGCGGCAAGAGGCTGCTGGAGCTCGCGGGCACGAAGCCGTCGGACTACAAGTACGCCATCTTCCACCAGCCGAACGGCAAGTTCCCGGTCAGGGCCGCTAAGATGCTCGGCTTCACGAAGGAGCAGATCGACGTGGGCCTGCTGTGCCCGCAGATAGGGAACACCTATTCAGGGGCCGTGCCGCTGGGGCTCTCGGCCGTGCTGGACGAGGCCCGGCCCCATGACAGGATATTCGTCGTGGCCTACGGCAGCGGGGCCGGGGCCGACGCGTTCGACATAACGGTAACCGACGGCATCGGCAAGCTAGACCGGTCGACCACGCCGACCACCAAGGCCATGGTCGATGACCGGCGGATGCTGAGCTATGCCATCTACGCGAAGTTCCGCCAGAAGATACAGATGGGAGGTGCGTGACCATGAGGGACGTGGCCATCATAGGCGCCGCGGTCACGGAGTTCGGCGAGCTCTGGAACGAGAGCCTCAGGGACATCGGCCTCAGGGCCGGCCTGCTGGCCATCCAGGACGCGCACATCAAGAGCAGGGAGCTCGAGGCCCTGTTCACGGGCAACTTCGCCGGCGGGCGGTTCATCGGGCAGAACCACATCTCGGCCATGACACTGGACCACTCCGGTATGGTGCCCGCCCACATCGCGGGCGCCCAGCTCCAGGTCGCTGACGCGTCCGGCGGGGCGGCCCTCCACATGGGTTTCCTGGCCATCGCGTCCGGGCTCTACGATATCGTCATGGTCGGTGGCGCCGAGAAGATGACGGATGTCGACGAGGCCGAGACCACGGACACCCTGTGCACGACGGCGGACCGCCAGTGGGAGGCCTTCCCAGGGGCCACCATCCCGGCCCTCTATGCCATGATGGCGAGGAAGCACATGCAGGACCACGGGACGACCAGGGAGGACCTGGCTCATGTCGCCGTCAAGAACCATGCCCACGGGGCCCTCAATCCAAAGGCCCAGTATAGGAGCAAAATAACTCTAGAAGACGTCCTCGGGGCCCCCATGGTCGCGGACCCGCTCACGGTCTACGACTGCTGCCCTGTCTCCGACGGCGGGGCCGCGCTGGTCCTTTGCGCGTTCGAGAAGGCCAAGAAGTACGCCGAGAGGCCCGTCAAGATATCGGCCTCAATCATAGCCACGGACTCGCTCGCGGTCCACAGCAGAGCCGACATGACGGTCATGGGATCGACGGTCGCGGCGGGCAAGAGGGCCTTCAAGATGGCGGGCCGCAAGACGGATGAGATAGATGTTGCCGAGCTCCACGACAGCTACACCATAGGCGAGATCATGGCCCTGGAGGACCTGGGCTTCGTGCCCAAGGGCAAGGGGGGTTCCATGGCGAGGGAGGGCATCACGGCCCTCGGCGGCAAGATGCCCGTCAACACCAGCGGCGGCCTCAAGGCCCGCGGGCATCCGGTCGGTGCCACGGGCGTGGCCCAGGTCGTCGAGCTCGTCCAGCAGCTGAGGGGCGAGGCCGGGGAGCGGCAGGTCAAGGACGCGAGGGTCGGGCTGGCCCAGAACGTCGGCGGGACCGGCGGGACATGCGTGGTCCACATCCTGGAGGTGGTCTAGATGCCGATGGCAGGCGTCAAGTTCTGGAGAGAGCTCTCGAACAGGTACAACCTCGTCGGCAAGAGGTGCGAGGTCTGCGGGGAGCTCTACTTCCCGCCGAGGACCGTCTGCACCAAGTGCGGCAGGGCGAGCATCGGGAAGATGAAGGATTACAAGCTCGAGGGGAAGGGCGAGGTGGTGACCTTCACCATCGTGCACACCTCGACGCCGGACTTCGACTACCAGATACCGTACATACTGGCGATGGTGAGGTTGAAGGAGGGCCCGCTCCTGACAACACAAATAGTATATTGTGAGTCCCCCGAGGTCTCCATCGGGATGCCGGTCGAGATGGTTTTCAGGAAGATCGGCGAGGAGCCCGGCGGCGGGGTCCTGTATTACGGCTACAAGTTCAAGCCGGTCAAGATGAGCTGCGCTGCCGAGAAGAAGGTGGCGGAAAAATAAGTGGGACCGGCTCACGGCTATTGTGAGAATTCTGTCCCGAAGACCTTTTTATAATATTCCAAGGCCTGGTCGGGTCGTCCGCGACGCCTGAGCTCCTCCGCTCGGACCAACCGGTCCACGGACCTTTGGGCCCTACCGATGGCCTTGGTCCGGTCACGACCAAGATAGGAATCTATCCTGTCGCCGTTCACAGGCTCGGTCGTGGGGTTCTGAAGATAGGTCGGCAACCGCGCATAGAAGTTCAGGACATCCTCCTGCAGTGTGGAGACGATGTTCGAGGACCGGTCCTTGAAATGCAGATAGACCATGTTCTCGATGTGGAAGGACCGCAACATCCCGCCGTTCGCGTCGTTCCATCCCTTGACTATCCTTATCATCTCCTTCACGCGGCCCTTGAACCTCCTGTCCAGCCGGCCCATGACCTTGTTGAACACCCGAGGGTCCGTCGATATCCAATCCTGGCGACCGGTCGGGTCGGAGATCGAGTATCCGTGTTCCGTCCTGAACGCCGGCACGATCTTGAACCTGAACTTTCCGATCCTGACAATGACGGAGCCGCGGCCCCCGTCGACATCGGCATCGCGGAATTCGGGGCTCTTGCGCAGTCTCTCCTTGATGTGCCCCAGGCAATCGCTCGGCCCTTTGGGCTGCCGGAGCCAATCCCCGTGCTGGGCCTTGTCCAGTACGAGCATCATGTCGACAAGGACCCCTTTGCGGCCTCTGATCAGCGTATCCCTTGCATAGGAACCGATCATGTGGACCCCCTTGATTGATAGTTCCTTTGACAATACCCGCTCGATCGCCGAGCGCCCACGACCGATCTCGGTGTTACATCGTTCCCCGGGGACCAGATTGACGAGGAAATCCCTGAACATGCCATCGACCTTCCTGTCACTGGCCCGTCCGTCGTTCCCCGTCTTTGTGCGGACACCCCTTTGTTCCGCGATCTGCCCCCGCAATCTCCATTCCGTTCCCCCGAACTTCGTTCCCATTGTCATTCCCCCTTTGATCTACGTCTCGAGCACGCACTGGCCGCTGGCCATGTTCTGTTCGGTCTCGGACCTCCATTCACGGAGCCGCTCCAGTGCCTCTTCCGGCCGGCGCCATCTGAAACCGGAAACGTTCCTCCAACGCTCGCCTGCAAGGGCGATGACCTGGGGCGGTAGCTTCTGCAGCCGCGCCTTCGATTGGAGGCCAATAAGCATGACCCGGTTGAACCGGCCCTCCGAGATGATCTCGTTGATATCATTGACAAGGTTCCCTTTGTGATTGCTGAAATATTGGGCCACATAATAGGAGATGTAGTCGATACCGAGCGACCTGAACCGCTCGTAGCACATCTCGCGCTCGTCCCTCTCGACCCCTTTGATGAGCGGGATTAGACGGATGCCATCGGCCTCGATGCCGTGGATGAACCGCTCGACCTCGCCCAGGTAGGTATTGATCATCCAGACGCGTTCGCGCTTGCCCTGGGTATCGTATACCGGCCGGTCGCAGGGAATATGGCACTTGGGCCTGAAGGCCTTCACCACCTCGAGTTCCCGTTCCAGATGGTATCGCACATTCTTCCTGTCCGCGATCGTCGTCGTTGTGATGACGCTGATCGATGGCGGGAAGACGGTCGCGGCGGATTGCCCTTTCTTGACAAGCCGCTCTGCGAAATCGACGTCGATCATGACCCATTGGGGCTCCGTGATGGTCCTAGCGAACTCGAGCTGGCTGCTGCACAGTTCGACCCGATATACCAGGCCAAATGGCATCTCCGACCCACGGTCGCGGTCGTTCCTGTCTATTGGATACAGTCCGGTCATGTTCCCAGTTCATATCTTGGTGCAGAAGGGACTTATAATTTGGTACGAACAGTTCTAGAAAAATACGAACTTCGAGTCTCACCGTTTCGATTTCTTTCCTTTAACGTCCTTGGCCTTCTTCCCGCCATGCTCCTTGATCAGGTCCGCCACCTCGGTGTTACCCCTGAGCTCGGCGATGTCGAGAGGAGTGCTGTCCGCGGGATAATCGTCCATCTGCTTCTTGGTCAGCGGATTGATGCTGGCCCCTTTGTCAACGAGCATCTTGGCCAGCTCGATTTCCCCGCTGAAGGCCACCACGTGCATGAGGGCCAGGCCGTCGAGGATGGTCCTCTTCGTGTCGGCCCCGGCGTCCAGAAGGACCTTCGCCATCTCCTTGTTCCCGGAGCCCACGGCCATGAACAGCGGCGTGGTCCCGTTCTGGTCGGGCACGTCCGGGCTGGCCCCGGCCTTCAGCAGTGCGTTGGCGATGCCGTTGTCCCCGTTGTAGGCCGCGAGGTTCAGCGGCGTGATGCCAAGGTCGTCCTTGACGTTCGCGTCGGCCCCCTTCTCGATGAGCATTCGCGCCGTGTCCTCGAAGTGCCTTGCCACGGCGATGTGGAGCGGCGTGGCCCCCTTGGAGTTCCTGGCGTTGACATCGGCCCCTTCCCTCAGTGCTCGGTCGGCCTCGGCCATCATCCCGAGACTGACGGATTCGATAAGGAGCCCGTTCTTCATCTCGTTACCTTTCGGCGCGGTCCCCTTGTTCTCTTTCTTTCCCTTTCGCGGCATGTTGGGTCCCCCGTTCGAAGCCCTAGCATTCCTCGTCCTCGAAGAGGGTATCCATCTCCTTCTCGAGGAGACCGACCTCCTTGTCGCCCAGGGCCCCGGGCACGACGGGTATTATCATCCGGCCGTTGTGAAGCATGACCTTGTCCCGCAGGAGCTGCACGAGCTTTAGGACGGTCGGGAAGTTGTTGTTCGTGACCAGGTACTCGAGGCCATCGAGCAGGATGATGCCGTTCGAGGCCTTCTCCATGAAGTCCGTCACCGCCAGGTGCAGCCGTGGTATGTCCGTCGGAGGCAGGCACCGCTCCTTGTCGGTCTCGTTGTTGGTCAGCCACACGATCGGCGTTTCCTTGAGGCCATGGTTCTCGCGGACGCTGTCCGGTGCGGACCGCGTGATGCACAGGCCCGGGCAGTCGTGCGTCACCAGGTCCGTGAACACCTCGAAGGCCCTGGTCCCCTTGGGCTCCTTGATCATGAAAAGGAGGCCGGGCTTCAGACCGTACTTCTGCTTGGACTGCGCCCTCTGCTCGGTCCTCGCGCCGATGTCGAGCTTCTCGAGGAAGGCCCGCCGCTGCGGGTGCGAGATCAGCAGGTCCTGGTCGAAGAGCACCGAGGCCGTGCCGAGCTTCTTAATGTCCCACTCGATGCCCACGGGCTCGAAGTCCACCTTGTAGTTCGTCTGCTCCTTGACGAAGTTCACCATGTCCAGGATGTACTCGTCGATCTCCTTGTACGTCAGGGGTTCCTTGAGGCTGACCTTGATGTTGAGGACGTCCTCGTCGAAGGACAGCACGTCTATGACCATGATGTCGGCCACGTCCTTCAGGACCTCGTAGCCGTCGATGGCGTTGCACAGCAGGAGCTTCTCGGAGATGTTGCATTCGTTGACCTTGAAGGCTAGCTTGAAGCTGTGCCTGATCTCGATGTGGCTTTTCATGGACCTCTCCTCCCGATGTCTTGTGTATGAAGCATATACAAGATGCTTACAGCACGTGCTCGTCGCTGCCGTAGTGCTGCAAAAGGGAATCGCCCCGGGGCCTTATAATATTAGGCCTGGGAGGCTACTTCTTCTCCTTCTCTTTCGGTGCAGGTGCCGGCGCCTCGGCCGGCTTGGCCTCGGCCGCTGCCGGGGCCGCCTCGCCCTCCTTCATCTCGCCCTTCTTCTTCTTGGGCTCTGCGAGGCCGTGCCTTATCTTCACGGCGGACCGCTCGGCATTGACGGCGTCCTGCTTCGACTTGTAGACCTTGGCGTATCCCTGGGTCTCGCCCTTGCCGAAGATCGTGCTCATGGTGTCGACGACGACGCGCTCCTTCTGCGAGTTCGTCATCTTGGCCAGGGCCTCCCGGACGTCCTTCTTGGCTGGCGTTCCGGCGGCATCGTGCGTGATCTTGAACCAGATCTCGGTCCTGTTCATCAGGGGGTTCTCCTTCTTGTCCTTGATCTCCACTTCCATCCTCTATCTCCCCTTGGTTAAAGTGATCATCTTACCTTGAGGGCGTAGCGGCCATTGGCCTGGACCCCGAGCTTTTTGGCGATCTCGGACTCCTCCCACTTGACGACCACGACGTAACCCTGCCATTCCTTGGAGAGCTGCCCGTGGCACTTCTCGCACTGCTCCCCCTCGTCGAATATCAGGTGACAGTTCTTGCAGGCCTTCATCTTGTCCAGCTCCTACTTCTTGGCTTTCTTCTCCTTGGGGGCCTTCTTGGCCGCCTTGCCCTCGCCGCGCTCCTCCTCGAGCCACGTGAGCTTGCCAAGACCGGGCTGCCTCATCGTGAGGCCGATCTTGCTCTCCCGGGGGCTCCTCTCGTTCATGCTGATGGCGACGATCCTTGCGCGGACATCGTCACCTACGCGGATCTCCCTCTTCGTGTCCTTGCCCACCAGCCGGTTGCCGCCCTCGTCGATGTCGATGCGGTCGTCCATGATCTGGCTTATGTGGAGCAGGCCGTCAAGCGGGCCGAACCTGATGAACGCCCCGAACTTGAGTATCTCGCACACCGTGCCCTGGACGATCTCCTGGAGCTCGGGCCTGAACATGAGCGCGTCGAACTTGACGCGCTGGTACACGCCTCCGTCGCCGTGTATGATGTGGCCGTCGCCTATCTTGCCGATGTTGGTCACCAGCACGATGAGGCGGCTCCTGTCGACCTTCCCCTCGAAGGTCGTGTGTGTGAGCTCGCTCACCAGCGTGTCAATGTCCTCCCCCAGCCTGTCAGGGGGTATGCGGACGGTGTCTTCCTTGGTTACGAGGTAATACATGACCAGCCCTCGATGGGAAGGATTCCCCTCGTGTAGTAGCGATGGAAAAGGCATTTCCCTATATATTATTTATGCATCTGAATTTTAGTATGAATCCGAGGAAAAGGGGCCGCCGGCCGGTATCCAGGGCCACCATTGGAATATTTATTATCCCATACCGCTATTTCCGGGACATGCCTGCAAAGGGCCAGTCATCCCTACCTGGAACCCAGGCCTCGGAACGGAAGGCCGCTAAAAAGCGGACCTCGACGCTGGACAAGGTCGCCCCGCAACGAAAGGGCAAGAAGAGGGCCAAGAAGACCGAGAAGAAGTACAAGGTCCCCTCCGAGGCGGACA
>Ga0315282_10002754_pt1 | contig 31906 bp, 30 predicted proteins | sample YL17G07_20_MG_FD_203693 | JGI IMG/M metagenome (GOLD analysis project Ga0315282, IMG submission 203693) | Sediment microbial communities from Yellowstone Lake, YNP, Wyoming, USA - YL17G07_20 | ecosystem: Environmental > Aquatic > Freshwater > Lake > Sediment | place: USA: Wyoming | collected...
CCACGGTTTCCCGTGGAAGCTGCGATAGCCACAGCCACCCGCTCTGCCAATTGAGCTACCGAGGAGCAGGCTTGAATATTTATAACAAAATTTTTCAGATTTGGCAATATCATCCAGCCAAAAAATCAACAATCAATTAGACAGTAATTAGAGGTAAAAAGCCACCGGTCAAGAACAATCAGAAGCGGTAGCTGGCCTGCTTGGCTACCTTCCGGTAATCCTCGCCGGCGATATTCACTACCTTGCACATCTCATAAAGCCGGCTCCGCAGCCGCACCCCAATCCTGTCCACCAGTGTTTCGTCGCCCTTCTTGTAATAAACTTCCCGGCGGTCTGGCTCTTCTTCAATATCCAGATAATTCGAAGTGAAAATGGTCACCCGCTTCTGGTTATAGCGGTAATTGATGATATAAAAAATCGTCTCTTCCACCCAGGCTGTTGGCCTCTTTGCCCCTAACTCGTCCAGCACCAGTACCTCGCTGTTAAACACCGGGGCTAAAATATCTGTCTCCGATACTTCAGAGTCCGCTGTATAACTGTTCTGAATGTCCCGAATCAGCTCCCGGAAATCATAGAACAGGCAATAGGCCCCTTTTTTGATGATTAACTCCCGTATCACGGCCACGGCCAGATGGGTCTTCCCCACTCCGCACGGACCTATAAACAGCAGCCCCACGTCCTGAGCCGGATAATTTTTGATAAATTTTCTGGCTATTTTCAGGGCATCGCTCTGCGCTGGGTTGTGGGTTTCAAAGTTTTCCAGGGTGCAGTTCTCATAGCGCTTCGGAATCCGGGCCTGTCTCAGCAGAAGCAGCGCCTGCTTTTCGGTAAAACACTTGCACCGCCTGGCTACCGGGCCGCGGTCGGTCTGCTTGACCACCCAGCCCGTTCCATGACAAACCGGACATATTTTTTCTTCCGTCAATTTAGATACCCTCTCAGTTGCTTTACTTTTTGTGATTTGGCCAGTTTGCGCATTGCTTTCTGCTCAATCTGCCGAATTCGCTCGCGCGTCAATCCCAGCCGGTCACCGATTTCCTGAAGCGTCATCGGCTCGTCGCCATCTATCCCAAAGCGTAATTTTAGCACAAGAGCTTCTCTTTCATCCAGTTCATTCAGGACTTCTCGAATCTGCTGCTCAATCGAGTTCTTTATTATCTGATACTCAACCGAAGGCAGCAGCTCATCGGACACCCGGTCTCCTACTTCCAGATCTTCGTTATCACCGAGTTTATCGCTAAGCGACAGGCCTTTTTCCTGAATCAGCTCTAAGTCAGCCACTTCTTCCGGTGTCATCTTGAGACGTTCAGCAATTTCGTCTCTTGTCGGCTCGCGGCCGAGCTCTTTCCTCAGCGCCTCCATTTGCCTGTTCATTCTGGAAATTTTATCTGACATCTTTTGCGGCAAATTGTAATAATGCGAAGACTGCGACAGGGCATGAATTACAGACTGTCTAATCCACCAGACAGCATAGGAAATAAATTTGACGTTACGCGACGGGTCAAACCGCTGAGCTGCTTCGACCAGCCCCAGGTTGCCTTCGTTAATCAAATCCAGAAGGCTTAAGCCCATTCCCTGATATTTTTTGACATAGGAGACAACAAACCGCAGATTGCCTTCAATTAGCCGCCTGATGGCTGCCGGGTCCCTTTTCTTTAATTTTTCCGCCTGTTGCTTTTCTTCTTCCTCGGTGATCGGCGGAATCTTTGAAATCTCCTCTAAATACAGCTTCAGATTCTTCGATCCCAGATAATCCTGATAATTCATAAAAAAACACCTAAGAGCCCGAAGCTTTCTCTTTATTTGGTCACCTTGATGACGACTCTATTTTATTATTTTTTTTCCGATTTTTCTACTGGTTTTTCCACCGGCATAGGCTTGGTGGTTTTTACCGGCACAATGCTCCGCCGCCTGACTTCAAACTCGTCTTCCCGACCCTGGAAGAACTCATTTTTGATATAATCGAGAAGCTCGTTGACCTGAGCTTCTATCTCCTGCATCTTCTCCCGCATATTCAAAACGACTTCAACTCCAGCCAGATTGACTCCCAGGTCCCGAATCAGGTTTAGAATAAGCTCCAGCCGGCTCAGGTCTTCGTCAGTGTAGAGACGGGTGTTGCCTTCGCTCCGTGACGGCTTAAGCAGGCCTTCCCGCTCATAAAGCCGCAAAGTCTGCGGATGGAGGTTATACATTCTGGCGACAGCGCTGATGTGATAATAGCCGCACGGTATTTTCCGGGCGCCGTCGTCAACCTTCTTCTTCCTTCTGGGCATGGCTCACCCTCCTGGGCTGTTCCTGGGATTTTGCTCGTAGAACTTCTCGAGCTCTTTCATCAGCTCTCGAACGCGCTGGTCAAGGTGAGATGGCGGCACAATGGTCACTTCGACGTACATATCGCCTCGAGAATTTCGGCCAACAACCGGTGCCCCTTCGCCTTTTATCCTGAATTTCTGCTCGGATTTGGTTCCAGGTGGAATTCTGATAGTTTTTTTCTCGCCGTAAATCGTCGGCACTTCGATCTTGGCTCCGAGTGTCGCTTCAGGCACAGTAATCGGTACTTTGATGTAGATGCTGGAGCCTTCGCGTCTAACGAAAGGATGGGGTGCAACTTCCAGATTGATGTAAAGGTCGCCCGGCGGACCGCCATTTATGCCGGCATTGCCTTTTCCCGGTATCCTGACCTTGGAGCCGGAATCAACGCCCTTAGGAATCCTGACGGTGATCGTTTCGCTGCCCTGAACCCGGCCTTCTCCATGGCAGTTGGAGCAAATCTGACCACTGATTCGACCGCTGCCAAGACAGGTCGGACAGGTGGAAGAGAATTTCATAAAGCCTTTCTGGACATAGGTTCGGCCTGTTCCACGGCAATCAGGACAGATCCGGTCGCCGCCCAGACTGGCATAACCACTTCCGCCGCACACCGGACAGGGCACCAGCCGATTTACTCTGATTCGCGTCTGAAGACCATTAATGGCATCGTTGAAACTGATGGTCATAGAGTAATTCAGGTCTTCACCGCGCTGCTGACCGGTTCTTCGCTCTTCCCGGAAACCACCGAATAGATTCTCAAAAAAGTCTCTAAAAGAAGAGGTGCCGTATTCAGAAAAATCAAAGCCTTCAAAACCGCCGGAAGGCCCCTGTCCTGCTCCTGCTCCAGCCCCGGCGGCCGAACCAAAATCGCCGACAAAGCCGAACTGATCGTACTGGGCTCGCTTCTTAGGGTCACTCAGAACAGAATAGGCTTCCTGGATTTCTTTGAACTTAGTTTCAGCCGATTTATCGCCAGGGTTAAGATCAGGGTGGTACTTGCGAGCCAGCTTGCGGTAAGCTTTCTTAATCTCAGTAAGCGAAGCTGTCCGCGCCACCCCCAGAATTTCGTAATAATCCCTGGCCATTGCCTTCCTCGCTTCAGCCTGTTATGCCAGCCCAGCTCGAACAAAGCCAACCCGGCGGCTTAAGTCAATTTATTCTACTTTACTTATCAATGCTTCTTGTCGTCGTCAACCACTTCGGCGTCGATGACTTCTTCTTCGCCACCTTTGCCGTCACTACTGCCACTGCTACTGCTACTGCTCGCTGGACCGGACGACTGATAGCCAGAACCCGGCTGACCCGCCGACTGTTGCTGGCTGCCAGCATTCTGAGCACCAGCCTGCTGATAGAGAACCTCACTTATCCGGTGCGAAGCTCTGGCTAAAGCCTCTATAGCTGATTTGATGGCTTCAAGGTTGTCGGATTCCAGAACTTTTTTGGTGTTGGCAATTTCCTGTTCAACCTTGCCAATCTCATCGACTGGAATCTTGTCGCGATTGTCGCGGATGAGTTTTTCCACACTGTAAATCAACTGATCGGCCTGGTTTCGAGCATCAATGACTTCCCGGCGTCTGCGGTCTTCAGCAGAATGAGCTTCAGCTTCTTTGACCATTCGGTCGATTTCTTTATCATCCAGTCCGCTGTGTCCGGTAATAGTAATCGCCTGTTGTTTGCCCGTAGCTAAGTCCTTGGCTGAGACATGGAGGATGCCGTTGGCATCGATGTCGAAAGTAACTTCGATCTTGGGTATACCACGCGGAGCCGGTGGAATTCCGTCAAGATGGAAGCGGCCAAGGCTGCGGTTGTAAGTCGCCATTTCTCGTTCACCCTGAAGCACGTGAATTTCAACGCTGGTCTGATTATCAGCCGCGGTGGTGAAGGTTTCAGTTTTGCGGGTCGGGATGGTGGTGTTGCGCGGAATCATCCTGGTAAAAACACCTCCCAGAGTTTCGATACCGAGAGTCAACGGGGTAACATCGAGCAGAAGCACATCCCTGACCTCGCCACCCAGCACCGCACCCTGGATAGCCGCACCGACAGCCACCACTTCGTCGGGATTTACGCTCTTATTGGGCTCTTTCCCGAAGAAATCGCGAACCACCTGCTGAATCCTGGGCATTCTGGTCTGACCACCGACCAGAATGACTTCGCGGATGTCTTCGGGCTTCAAGCCAGCATCTTCCAGAGCCTGCTTAACTGGCGGGATAGAGCGCCTAATCAGATCTTCAGCCAGCTGCTCGAGCTTGGCTCTGGTCATCTTCATCAACAGGTGCTTGGGACCGCTAGCATCAGCGGTAATGAAGGGCAGGTTAATTTCAGTTTCCATCATGGTCGAAAGCTCAATTTTGGCTTTTTCCGCTGCTTCTTTCAGGCGCTGGAGAGCCATCTTGTCCTTAGTCAGGTCGATTCCGCTTTCTTTCTTAAATTCGCTAACAATCCAATCCTGAATTCGCTGGTCGATATCGTCGCCGCCGAGGTGAGTATCACCGTTGGTAGCTTTGACTTCAACCACACCTTCGCCGACTTCCAGGATGGAGATATCGAAGGTTCCGCCACCGAAATCATAGACGGCAATGATTTCGTCCTTCTTTTTGTCCATCCCATAAGCCAGAGCTGCCGCTGTGGGTTCGTTGATGATTCTGACCACGTCCAGACCGGCAATGGTGCCCGCATCCTTGGTAGCTTTTCTCTGAGCATCGTTGAAGTAAGCCGGAACGGTAATGACTGCCTTTTCCACTTTTTCGCCAAGATAATCTTCAGCCGCCTTTTTCAGCTTCTGGAGAATGAAGGCTGAGATTTGCGGTGGTGAATATTCTTTGCCCTGAGCCAGAACCCTGACATCGCCGTTAGAAGGTTCGACAACTCTGAATGGAACCTGCTTGATTTCGTTAAGAACTTCATTGAAGCGTCTGCCCATAAACCGCTTGATCGAGTAGATGGTGTTTTCCGGGTTGGTGACTCTCTGGCGCTTGGCTACCTGCCCTACCAGGATTTCTCCTTTAGGAGTAAAGCCGACCACAGAAGGGGTAGTCCGGCCACCTTCTTCGTTGGCGATGACCGTGACCTTGTCACCTTCCATGACTGCGACAACTGAATTGGTTGTGCCGAGGTCAATTCCTATTATCTTACCCATATCTATCCTCCTGATATCTGTTTAAGTTTATTATTAATATATAATTTGAGTATAAGTTTGTCAAGTTTTTTGATAATTTTAATTTTTTTATTATCAACTATTTATAAAATTTTTGCTAAAAAAAATATTTTTCAGTCTGATCTGGAGTTTTTCGGGTGTTATTAAGGCAAAATTTTATATTTTGGCTCAAGCCTAAATTTTCTGCCCATTTTTTTGAATATTTCGGCCGAGAAGCAAGTCTGACTCTATCTTGATTAAGCTGGATCGAAAGATGATTCAAAAAGGTTTTTACAAGAAGCAGAAAAATATTAAAAATCAAGCCGAAAAAATCAGGGAAGCCAGACCAGGCCTTTTAGGCCGTCGATAAAAGCCCAGTAAATCCCCTGGGCCTCACGCGGATTGTCAAAATAAACAATCATTCTGGGATTTGGCTCTTTTTTCCTGGACAGATAATTTTTAACCGGAAGCCAGGTATACCATAAGATGGTTTCCTTAGTTTGCTTTATCCTTTCTTTTCCTTTGGCTTTTGATCTGACTGAAATTTCCAGGTTGTTATCGAGAATAAGCTCGTAAGAGCCAGGCATATCAGTTATCTCCAGAGCTTCGAGCTCAAAATTATCAGCAGTGGGGGAAGTTGAGGTCGTTTGCTCGCTTTTCGCTGGCTGGGCTCCGGTTTGCTCAGCTTTTTCCTGATTTTCTCCTGGCTTGAGCATTTTGCGCTTTGGCGGGTTAAGAGCCGACTTCTGGGCAAGTGCAGTCACTTTCAACGGTACAGGCTTTCCGGAATATCTGAGGCTGCTGGCCATCCAGGATTTCAGGACCATTCCCCTTGCCCGGAGTTCAATTTTTTTATCCTTCAGGTTGATGATGAAATAATACTCGGATTTTTTGGCCAGGTTCAGCTCTTCTTCCAGGAATTTATTTTCCTTCAAAATAGTCAGATTGGCTGCCGGGGCTTTTTGCCCTGGTAATTCTTTTGACGATTTGACCTGCGCGGGTTTCTTTTGGGTGGAGGCGGCTTCCTTCCGTGCAGTTTCGACCGTTTTTTTTTGGGCAGAGGTGAGTGATGAAAGGCTTAAAATAAAAGCAATCGACAGAAAAATCAAAATAGTCAAGGAAATACTTGGGGTTATCTTCCTTGACCCTATTTTCAATTCTAAAGGCATTTTTGATAACCTGTTCATGCTGTTTAATAGATGTAAATTCTTGTCCCAATTCTGGCTGCCTTGAAAACTTCTTCCAGATCTTTATCAGCCATTCTGACACAACCGTGGGTCACATTCCGGCCGAGCAATCTGGTATAAAGAGTTCCATGGATAAAATAGCCACTGCCAAAACCGAGGGCATAATCTCCAAGTACCCCACCTTCAACCCTGTCTTCCATCTTCCTGGGAATCACTTCGCCTTCTTCGATAAAAGCCCAATCGGGTTTTACCCAATATGGGTTCTGGATTTTTGATTTGACGAAAAATTCGCCTTTGGGCGTATCGAACACCCAGGATCTCTTGCCTGTTGGGTCAACCAGAATCACCCCGCTCCCGGTAGAAACCAATCCTTCCTTGATGGTCTGATCGCCATTTTTAAGATAATATTTGTTCTCAGCAGAATCGACCATTATATAAACGCCCTTTGGCTGCAGGCTCTGAATTTTTTTCTTCAAAGTTGCCTTTTGAGCTTCTGGGCTGATTTTAGCTTTTGGATCAATCTTGAAGTTATAAGCAGTTTTCCACTCAGAGATCTGCTTGAGGTTTTTTATCCAGGCTAAGGAAAAAATAAGGATAATAGATATGTAGATCAAAGACACAATGATAATCAGTACCTTCCAGATTTTCATCATTTATCTTTTTTCAAGATAGCAATTATTTTGTTGTTGGGGTCAGTTGTCCCCACGATGGTAACTTGCGTCCCCAGCGGAATCAGCTTAAAAAGTTCATCCATTTCTTCATCATCCAGAGCTATACATCCTTTGGTCAGTCCATCCTTGCCGCCGCCATGGATTTCAATCAAGCCACCTATTTTGGTTGAGTGAGTAATATAGCCTCTTCTTTTTGCTTCATTGAATTTTCTTAGGTCTTCTTCATTGGGGTAATTTATTAAAAGTCCCTTTCCATAATGACTCGATGAAATCTTCTTGATCACCTTATATTCACCTTCGGGGGTAGCATCGTCGCCAGCGTGCAGTTTATTGCTCAGGCCATTAAAGCCAAGACCAACCTCATAAGTTTTAATCGGAAAACCGGCTTTATAAACGGCCAGCTTTTTCTCTAATTTGCTGACCAGAATGACTGTTTCTCCTGTCTTTTTTGATTTCTTGATTGCCCCTTCGGCTAATTTTTTCCAGTAGGCAATCTGGTGGTTGTCCATATACCTTTCAAGCTGCTTTTTGAGGATGTTTTCGGCTTGATTTAGCAAACTGGAGATGGCTTTGAGCTTAGCCCTGGCTTCTTCGTATTTAGCCTGAGCCACCAGCCGGTCAACTTCTTTGAAGATTACGTCAGCCTGGGCTAAGTTCTGGCGGGAAAAATTCCTCTGGCTGAGCTCTAGGCTCAGAGTATCGAGTGTCTCACACCTTAAATATAGATCTCTTTTTTCGGCCAGGATTTCTCCGGAAAGAACCGCTCTTTTATTTTCGATGATCTTCTGGATTCTTTCGCCAGCCTGAATAACCCGGGCAAATTCTTTTTTGATCAGGTCATAGTCGCGAAAATATCCTATTTTTAACTCTTCTTTCTCGTAGACTTGGCGGGCTTCAGCCAACATTTTTCTGTAGTTCTCATATTCATCTGGAACAAAAAAAGAAGCACCGGCCCTCCAGAGGACTTGCTCTTGTGCCTGAGCTTCTTTTACCTCTGAAGGAGCCGGTGGCGTTGTGCAATTCTGAGTTAAAACAACCAGACCAAGCTCAATAATCGGTATCAGCGCTACATGAATTGCTCTTAACTTCACTAACCAACTCGTCTCCTGTCTGGAATTGGCAAACGCGATTACTTCTTGCCTTTTACTTTCTCGATAGCAGCCTTAACCTGTTCAGAGATGGCGTTAGCTTTTTCCTTGATGGAGACAGCCTTGTCCTTGGCACCAAAATAATCTTCTTTGTCAATAGAAGCCTGGACTTCAGTCAACTGGGCTTCAATTCCAGCCAGATCAGCTTTCATAGCTTCGATGTCAGCTTTGGTGCCTTTGCCCTTGGGAGCTTTGTCCAGAAGAGCTTTGGCTTCGTCAAAAGCGGCTTTGGCTTCATTCTGAGCATTGATGGCATTGTTCTTAGCTTCTTCTTTTCTGGCAGGAATCAGAGCCTGAGCAGCTTCAGCATCAGCTTTCACTTTAGCCAACATTTCTTTAGCTTTGCCATACTTCTTGAACAGCTTCTTGGACTGAGCATTGACTTCGTCCATAGCCGCAGTCAGGTCGTCATTGCACTTCTTTAGCTCGTCCTTGGCATAGATGTTGCCGCCAGCTTTGACCACTGCGTCGATCGCAGCCTTAGTTTCGTCTATCTGTTGTGTCGGCTGCTTGGCGCAGCTGGTGAACAGGAAAACCACTAAAAGGCCGAGGACTGAAAGTTTCATCAGATTTTTCATTGTCTTTACCTCCTTTCTGATGAATTTATATATTGTTAAATGGCCTTACGCTTGGCTTATTTAGTCAGGTCTTTATTTCCTCCTATTCCCGTCTCCTTTCTTTTTAAAACGTATGAGGGAATAGTATTATTTTGGGCGGATAAAATACTATGGAGGGGATAAAAAATCTGGCAGAGAAGTTTCTCCATCTCCACTCATGTTTAACCTTCTTACTCCCTTCACCCTTCCATGGTGAAGATTGATTAGATTATTACCACAATTGATTCTGCTTGTCAAATTTTTTAGCCGATTTTTGTTTTGTTATCTTATTGATTTTAAACTAATTATTATTTTATTTTTTTCTATTTTAATTATTGTCTAAAAAGCCGAGAAGATCTTCCCCCGGGTGATTCTCCTTAGGATAAGCGCCTGCTTGAGCCTTCTGTCAGGAAACAAAACCCATCACTCTCTATTCTTTATTCTCTAAAACATTTTTATTCCGAGAATAAAACCAGTTTAGCTGAATAAAAAAGCCCGGACTGGAAACCAGCCCGGGCTTTAGTAACACTTTTTTAAAAATTGTATTACTTATCGGGATCGACGATAAAGCCTTCCTTCATCAAGAACTGGATTTCTTCACGAGCTTTGCGGATGGTAGCTTCGGCCATCTTGTAGAGTTCATCAGCCGAGATGTCTTTTTGGGCCACACCCTGCTCAATGGCTTTCCGCCCAACAGCCACCGCCTCTCTCGGGAAGACTTCCCACTGATCCATGTTGGGGATGATATATTCTTCATCAAGGCCATGGTCTTCAGCCACTTTGGCCAATTCATTGGCCGCCGCGATGCACATCTCATCAGTGATGGTCTTGGCTCTGACATCCAGAGTCCCACGGAAAATTCCGGGGAAACCGAGTGAATTGTTGACCTGGTTAGGGAAGTCAGACCGGCCAGTGGCCACGATTCTGGCGCCAGCTTCTTTGGCCTCCCAGGGCCAGATTTCTGGAATGGGATTGGCCGCAGCAAAAACGATGGCCTCTTTAGCCATGGTCTTAATCCACTCAGGCTTAATAGTGCCGGGACCGGGAGTAGAACAAGCGATAAGGACATCAGCTCCTTTAATGGACTCGGGTAAATCACCCTTTTTATTCTTGGGGTTAGTTTTCAGGCAGAGGTCCCATTTTTCTTTAAACCTGGTCTGAAGAACATCACGGTCGGCGCGGTCTTTGGAAAGAATACCTTTGGAGTCAACAGACAGCATATTTTTAGGATTAACCCCAGCAGTCATCAGCAAACGAGCAATAGCTATGCCGGCAGCTCCAGAACCGACCACGGTTACCTTGACTTCATCGATTTTCTTGTTGACAATCTTGAGAGCGTTGATCAGACCGGCAACAGTGACACAAGCAGTTCCCTGCTGGTCATCGTGCCAGATGGGAATTTCACATTCGGCTCTCAGAGTATCAAGAATATGGAAGCACTTGGGATGAGAAATATCTTCCAGGTTAACTCCCCCAAAGGTGGGCTGCAGAGCTTTAACGATGTAGATAATTTTATCAGGATCTTTTTCTTTGAGACAAATAGGAAAAGCATCGACCCCACCAAGATATTTATAAAGCAGGGCCTTACCTTCCATAACAGGCAGAGCGGCCTCAGGTCCGATGTCACCGAGGCCAAGGACACGGGTGCCATCAGAAATAACAGCTACAAAATTTCCTTTGTTGGTCATTTCATAAGCTTTTTCCGGGTTTTTGTTGATTTCTTTGCAGGGACCAGCCACCCCGGGAGTATACCAGATACCAAAATCCTGGAAGTCTCTGACGCGGCACTTGAGCGTTATTCCGACTTTTCCTTTGTAGAAGGGATGAAGCCTCATGGCATCTTTTGTCGGCTGGTCAGCTTTAGCCAACAATTCTTCCACCGTCACTTTTCTCTCCATTATTACCTCCTGAAATTTTTTAAGAAGTGATAATAAAATAAAAGGAAATTATAGTCAAATAAAATTACGCTTGACAAATATTTACCCGGTTTGCTATATTTATCAGCGAACTTACCGGTCGGTAAGTAAATAAAAATAATTAGGAAAATATGGCTATGACCGTCAAACAATCCGAAAACCTCATCCAGGACACCAAAAAATATATTATTGCTACTGCTCGCCACTTTTTCTCCGAATATAGCTATTTAGGTGTTTCTATGAATGATATCGCGCGGAAACTTAATATTACCAAGGCAGCGCTTTATTATCATTTTACGGGCAAAGCGGAAATCTATAAAAAAGTCCTTGATGAAGTTTTTAATGATTTAAGTCAAACTATTTCTCAAGCCCTGAAGGAAAATACAATTGAGGAAAAACTGCGCCAACTAATTAAAAACTACTTAGATTTTGGCCTTAAAGAAAAGAATCTTATTAAAGCCTTAAGGTTGAAGTTATCGCCCGCTGATTCTCAAATAACAAAACATATTGCTGAATTAAGAGAACGGGTTATTAATTTAATTTACCCGGTAATTGAAGAAATATCTGAGAGCAAAAGGTTAACTAAAAAAGTTGATAGCTATACGTTGACCTCTTTACTTACCAGCATGATGGATGGACTGGTTCTGGAATATTCGTTTTTGAATAAAAAAATTGATTCAGAAAAAGTGTCAAATCAAATTATTGCCGTTTTATTCTAAAGGTCGATGTTAACCTGGCTTAAAAGGTTTGATTGACCGATTAAAAAGGAGGAAATCATGTCAGAGATAATTAAAAAAACAATTTTAGCCGGCCTGGGAGTATTATCACTCACCCGTGAAAAAGCAGAAGAATTAGCCAAGGATTTAATCAAACGAGGAGAGCTATCCGAAACCGAAGAAGCTAAATTTGTTAAAGATTTACTGCAGCAGACAGAAAAAAGCAAGGCGGAATTAGAAAGGAAATTGGAAAAAACTGCGGAAGCAGCTCTGACTAAACTGAACATTCCCACCCGAAAGGAATTTGAAGAACTGAAGGCCCGGGTTGAGGAAATGGCCGGCCAGAAAAAATAAAAAAACAAAGAAGATGCTGCGTTTACTGATTCAAGACCTGTTTTAAATCGAAAGGCGGAAGACCGGGATGAGAGGCTTAAATTCAAGGTTCAGCCTGAGAAGAAATCTGAACAAGGTCAAACGGAGCCGGCAGATCATTTCTGTGTTTGTCAAATATGGTCTGGATTATGTCTTTGACCGGTCAAAAATAAATCGCCTGGCCAGGATACACCGCAGGACGAAGGACTATCAAGAATTATCGGCGCCCGAAAGACTGCGTCGAGCCTTTGAAGAATTGGGCCCAACTTTTATTAAGTTTGGTCAGATTTTAAGCACCCGTCCTGATTTTCTACCTGCAGACTTTATCCGGGAGTTGGAAAAACTTCAGGATGAAGTCCCACCTTTTGACAGTTTTCAGGCTCAAAAGATTATCGAGCAAGAGTTAAAGAAGCCGCCTGACAGGGTCTTTAAAGAATTCCAGAAGGAGCCGATGGCCTCTGCTTCCCTGAGTCAGGTTCATAAAGCCATTTTGCCCAACGATCAAGTTGTGGCTGTAAAAATACAAAGACCTAACATCAAAGAGACGATTGAACTGGATCTGGGAATTCTGGAGGACCTGTCAGGAATTCTGGAAAACCACCTGCCTAACGGCTGGGTTTACCGTCCCAAATTAATAGTTGAAGAGTTTAAAAAGGCCATCAGAAAAGAACTTGATTTTACCACTGAAGCCCACAATTTTGAAAAATTCAGGCTTAACTTTAGAGATATCGACTACATTAAAGTGCCGAAGATTTACTGGGAGCTGACCACCGATAAAGTCCTGACCATGGAATTTATGGAAGGAGTAAAAATTACTGAGATAACCCAGGAAAAATACCAGGAAGTTTTTGACCCAAAAAAGGTAGCCGATCAGGGAGCTAAAGCCATTTTGAAACAAATTTTAGAAGATGGCTTTTTCCAGGCCGATCCTCATCCAGCTAACCTTTTTGTCCAGCCACCGGCCACTATTGTCATGCTGGATGTCGGCATGACCGGGCATCTCGAGGAAAAGTCCATTATCACCATCGCCAAGGTTCTGCGAGCAGTGGCCGACAAAGATCTGGACGAGATTCTGCGGGGTCTAGAAGATTTAGGCGTCATCATCCAGGAAGTTAACCGCAATCGGCTTCGTGAGGATTTAGGTGAGTTAATAGAGTGCTATTTAGGCCGGCCATTGAAAAATATAAAGGTGTCCCAACTCAGCCAGGATATTTTCGACATTATGGTCAGGCATAATTTGATCATACCGGCCAATTTAGTCTTGATGATCAGGGCTCTGTCCATGGTGGAATCCATCGGCCACGAGCTTGAGCCTGATTTTGATCTGCTCTCCACCTTTAAGCCGTTTGTCAAAAGTATTTTATGGAAACGTTATTTTCCACTGACCTGGGTTAAAAAGGGCGAGAATATCCTGGGCAATAGCTTGGAGCTCATTGAACATCTGCCTCAGGACCTGGCTGATTTATTGCGCCAGCTTAAAGAGGGTCAGTTAAAATTTAACTTTGAACACCACGGATTGGAGAACTTAACCCGCGAGATCGATCGGGCCAGCAATCGGATTTCTTTCAGTCTAATCATCTCTGCCCTGATTATCGGCTCTTCTCTGCTTCTGCAACAAAAAATTGGACCAATAATATTTGGCATTTCGGCTTTAGGCATTTTGGGCTATCTTCTGGCCAGCCTACTTGGTCTCGGTTTGATTGTCTCTATTCTACGTTCGGGAAAATGGAAGTAGGGCTGACAATTAAATTAAATTATAATGGATTTATATGAAGATTTTTTCATATTAGAAAGGAGGTCATCATGGATACGGGATTAATGAAAGCCAAGATCAGGACTAAATTGGCAACTGGCACTCTGAAATTATTAGCCAGCCAGAATGTCCTGAGAAATCTGACTCTGAAAATTGCGGCAGGTAAAGCCAGAAAAAGCCTTAAAGAACATGAGATGACCCAGGGCTCCAAATCTGAATATTTAGCCGCGGTGGAAGCTCAGTTCGTCATCAATGCGATGAATCAGGGAATAAAGAATCTCGACCGGGGAATTATTTCTAAGGAATATCTGAAGAAAGTGGCCGAGACTTTAGGCCGGGGCATCTGGGGCGAGTCCAGCCGCAGCCGGGAAGTAGCTCAAAAATACAGGGAAAAATATGAAGTTAACCCCCCGGGCTTCTGCCTCATCTCTCCCACTCAGAAATGCAATCTTAATTGCCTCGGTTGCTATGCGGCCAGTAATGCTCGCACCCTGGCTTCTTTGCCTTATTGGATAGTCCAGCGATTGGTTAGAGAAATGCGTGACATCTGCGGGGCCAGTTTCATCACTATTTCCGGCGGTGAGCCATTTTTATGGGAAGACGGCGAGAAAAATCTTATCTCCTTAGCTGAAGAATTTAACGATATGTTTTTCTTAGTTTATACTAATGGCCTGCTACTTGATGAGTCGATGGCTGAGAAACTCCTGAAACTGGGAAATATTACTCCGGCTATCTCAGTTGAGGGATACGAGGCCGAAACTGATCGCCGGCGGGGCAAAGGAGTTTTTCAAAAGATTCTCAGCAACATCGAAAATCTCAAAAAATACGGTGTGGGCTTTGGCGTTTCAGTGACGGCTACCAAAGAAAATCTACCAGTGCTGCTTGAAGATAAATTTTATGAATACTGGTTTGAAGAAGTCGGAGCCACTTATATGTGGATGTTCCAACTGATGCCCATCGGTCGGGCTAAAGATACCATGAGCCTCATGCTATCGCCTGAAGACCGGCTTAAACTCCTAACCAAATGGGAAGAACTTCTGTTTAAACGAGGTTATTTCATCGGTGATTTCTGGAACAGTGGCTTTGCCAGTCGAGGCTGCATAGCCTATGGTCGTCCCAATGGTTATTTCTATGTTGATTGGAATGGCAATGTTATGCCGTGTGGTTTTGTTCCCTATTACCAAGATAACCTTTATGAACTCTACCAGAACGGCAGGACGATTGCTGAAGCCCTGATGAGTGATTATTTTAAGCGGGGCAGACAGTGGCAGATGGAATATGGCTACCTGAGCAGTCCCCCAGGGAACTTCTTCGCTCCCTGCTCCATCAGAGATAATTATAAATATTTCAGAGAAAATATTTTAACGCCGGATATTAAACCTGAAGACGAACACGCTCAGGCCGCTCTCGAAGATCCAGAATACTATCAGAAAATGGTAGAATTCGGCGAAAATATTTGTCAGCTGACTGAACCTCTGTGGCAGGAAAGAGTCAATAAAAAAATTAGAAAATAGATAGTCAGCTCAAGTATTCAGAAGATGCAGGGCTTTATGGTCAGCTTTAAGAGCAGCTTCGCCGATGGCTTCAGACAGAGTTGGGTGAATATAAATGATTGAATCCAGCTCGTTGAGCTTCAGCCGGCGTAAAGCGGCCATGGTCAGAACCGGCAGCATTTCGCTGGCGTGCGGGGCCAGGACATGGGCACCAAGAACTTCATCGGTTTTTCTGTTGGCAATTATCCGGACAAGGCCGTCCGGGCTGTCCATGGTTAAGGCCCGCCCGTTAGCCTGAAGTGGAAACTCACCTATTTTTATTTCCAGGCCCTGAGTTTCAGCTTCTTCCTGGGACAGGCCGACAGTAGCCAGTTCGGGTTCAGTAAAAATAGCTGCGGGCAAAGCCGTATAATCGGTCTCAGCTGGGTGGCCAGCAGCGTTTTCAGCGGCCACTCGCCCATCATAATAGGCTTTGTGGGCTAAAAGCTTTCCGCCGATTAAATCGCCGACGGCGTAAACACCGGGCATTGAAGTCTGACAGTGGCGGTCAACCTCAACAAAATTTCCTTTTTGCAGTCTGAGCAAGCTCTGGTCGAAGACCAGGTTTTCAATGTTCGGTTTTCGGCCGGCAGCAATCAGCACCTTTTCCGCGGAAAATTCAAAAGGTTGGCCATCGGTCATCGAGACACCTTTAAGCTTGACCTGACCTGAATTAACTTCAGCGGATTCTATATTCATCTGAAGGTGAATCTTCAGACCCTGCTTTCTCAGAACCCTTTCTAAGCGCTGGGCTGTGGCTTTATCGGTGCCCGGAAGGATGGCCGGCATAATTTCCAGAATGGTCACTTCTGTCCCCAGGCGCTGATAGACCGAACCGAGCTCCAGTCCAATAGCTCCGGCGCCAACGACCAGAAGGCTTTTTGGTGGCTCAGTCAATGCCAGAGCTTCAGTACTGGAAATGACTTCTCGGCCGTTGAATCTTAAGAACGGAAAATCGGCGGGCCGGCTGCCGGAAGCCAGGATAATTTTATCAGCCCGGAATACAATTTCCCCCGTGGCTGTTCTGGCCGTAATTTCACCTGGAGCGGTCAATTTAGCCTGGCCCTTGATTACCTGAACCTTATTTTTTGCCAGCAAAAACTCCAGGCCCTTGACCAGTCGGTCCACCACTCCCCGTCTTCCCTGCTGGACTTTCGGCCAGTTGAGTTTAAACTCTGAAATCGGGCCTTCCAGAGTTTTATTTGTTTTTAACTGATGATAAATTCCAGTCTGGTGAAGCAGATACTTGGTAGGAATGCAGCCAACGTTGATACAGATGCCACCCACTTTTTCCTGCTCAAACAAAACCACACTCAACCCGAGCTGAGTGGCTCTGAGCGCAGCCAGATAACCGCCGGGTCCACCACCTATTATGGCCAGATTCCTTTTTTCCATAAGTCTCTCCTTTCAGGCTGAAATGAATTTATCCATCAAAATCTATTAATTTTAATTTAATTCAAGTTTGTCTAATAATCTTAAGTCCTGGCTTCTTCTAGTTTCTTAAGAAAAAGCCGACCCAGAAACTAAGCAGCCAGGATTTCTCTGAAAGCCTTTATCGCTCGCTCTACATCCTGGTCATCAACATCTTTATGAGTCACCAGACGCACTCCACCGAAAACACCCAGAGCTAAGATGCCCTTTTCTCTAAGTTTGTTCAGGAGGTCGGGAATGGTCAGCCGCGGATGGTCAAAATAAAAGATGATGATATTAGTTTGAATTTCTTCAGGATTCAGAGTGATTCCTGGTAAATCATAAATGGCTTCAGCCAGCTTTTTAGCTCTGGCGTGGTCTTCCTTTAATCTCTCAACCATTTTAGTCAGAGAAATCAAACCGCAAGCAGCCAGCACTCCGACCTGTCTCATTCCACCACCCAGAGCCTTCCTGACCCGGCGGGCATAATCTATGGTCTGCCGGTCAGCCACCAGCATTGAGCCGACCGGAGATGACAGTCCCTTGCTCAGGCAGAACATTACCGAATCGCAGTACTTAGCGTATTCTTTAACCGGCACTCCGGAGGCCTGGCTGGCGTTAAAGATTCTGGCACCATCGAGATGAACTTTTATCCCGTATTCGTCGGCAATTTTTCTTATCTCTTTAAAATTATCTAAGGGGATAACCGCTCCGCCCCAGTTGTTATGGGTGTTTTCAATACAGATGAGCGCAGTCTCTGGCGTATGAACCGAAGCCAGACGGATATTTCTCCTGACAACTTCCGGGTTCATCGCTCCCCTTTTCGAAGGCAAGGGTCTTGGCGTCACCCGCGAAATAAAAGTCATTTGGGTGGATTCCATGTTGTAGATATGAGCCTTTTCCTCAACAATGACTTCTTCCAGTTCTTTGGTCCAGACTTTGATGGCAATGGAATTGCCCATGGTGCCTGAGGGCACAAACAGGCCGGCTTCCTTACCCATAATCGAAGCAGCCAGCTCTTCGAGCTTCTGGACGGTCGGGTCATCTCCGAGAACATCATCGCCGACTTCGGCTTCAGCCATAGCTCGTCGCATTTCTTCAGTCGGCCTGGTAACAGTATCGCTTCTGAAATCTGAATATTGTTTCATCGCTCACTCCTTTCGCAATTTGTCTTTTAAGTTTTTTATTATAAAACTATTACTCTTTTCTGCCAACCTTCAACAGCCAGGAAATTTTCAACTACCAAAGCAAATCCAGGCAACTTAATCCGGGTTTACTTGGTTATCAATCTATGATATAGATAAGTCTGAAAAATTTTTACCGAAACATCGATATTTGGCTAATGGGCAACAAAAGAACTTATTGGTACCTGGATATAGTCAACTTTCTGCTGCTACTGCTGATCTTTTTCTTCGGCGGCGCCGTCATCTCTTCTCAGATAATTCTAAGTGATGAAATAGTTTCGGCTCCTGACATCACCGGCAAAACTATCGACCAAGCTCGAGCCGAGCTTCAGAAAAGGGATCTGGGTTTAACTTTGATTGGCAATCAATTTTCAGATGAAATAGAAAAAGGCCGAATTTTAACTCAGGACCCGGCCCCGGGTTCAAGAATTAAAGTCAACCGGTCAATAATGGTCGTGGTCAGCAGTGGCCGGGAATCGGTCAGTGTCCCACCTTTCGTAGAAAAAAGTCTGGAGCAGGCTGTAGCTACCATGCGTCAGAGAGGACTGGCCAGGGGCGCACTATCTCAGATCCACACCTCCAGATATCCAGCAGGAAAGATAATTGCTCAGCAGCCATCGGCTGAAACTGTAGTCGAAAGAAACAGCCAGGTCGGTTTTTTAGTTAGCCAGGGTGAAGCTGAAACAAAATACATCATGCCCGATCTCATCGGTCGCAAAACTGAACGGGTCGTTCCCAGATTGCAAAAGCTTGGCTTTAAAGTTGAGGATATCCGACATGTTTATTATCCCGGCCTGGAAAAAGGGATAATCATCAAGCAGAACCCGCCCGGCGGTTATCCCATTCAGAAAAGAAATCCCATCAGCCTGGAGGTCAGTCGATAAATGTATCTGATTGCACCTTCTATACTGTCAGCAGATTTTTCCCGCCTGGCTGAAGCCGTCAGCTTAGCCGAAAAGGGCGAAGCTGACATGGTTCATCTCGATGTGATGGACGGTCACTTTGTTCCCAACATCACCTTCGGTCATCAGCTGGTGGCAGTCCTGCATGAGAAAACCAGGCTGCCTCTTAACGTCCATCTGATGGTGGACAATCCAGCTAAAATGATTCCGCTGTTTATAGAAGCCGGCGCTGACTGGCTGTCGTTTCATCTGGAAGCTTCGCACCATGTTCATAAAGACCTTCAGACCATCAAGGAAGCAGGCAGAAAAGCCGGTCTGGCCCTGAACCCGGCCACTCCGATTGAACTTCTCAGCGAAGTTCTGGAAGACCTGGATTTTGTCATCATTATGACCGTAAATCCCGGCTGGAGCGGTCAGAAGTTAATTCCGGCGACCCGCCACAAAATTACTCGTCTCAGCCAGTGGATTGCAGAAAAAGAATTGCCCACTTTGATAGCGGTCGACGGCGGAGTCAAGCTGGACAATTTAGCAGCTCTGTTCAGACTGGGTATGAACATCGCTATCTGCGGGTCATCAGTTTATGCAGCTGACGACCCGATTTCAGTCATAAGAAAGATGAAGGCTGTGGCTATTGACTTCAACCGGAAAATTGAACAGAACAAATGAGGTATCAAAGATGAAGAAAAAATTTTTACTCTTGGCCATTTTATTCATTACGGCTATTGTTCTGACTTCGGTCTCCTGCAGAAAATCGCCGGACGCCGTTGAGACCGTGCCGCCCGAAGCAGCTTCATCTGACGAAGCCCTGTTTAAACTCGGCGAAACTTATATTAAGAAAGACACCGAAAAAGGCATCCTGTATTTGAGACAGGTTATCGATTCTTTTCCCAAGAGTTTTTATGCTCAGCGGGCTAAACTACTTATTGCTGATGCTTACTTCAAAAAAGGCGATGAGGCTAATTTGATTCTGGCTGCCGCCGAATACCGGGAGTTTATCAGCCTGTATCCCACCAGCCCGTCGGTTCCCTATTGCCAGTATCAGATTGCCATGACCTTTTACAAGAAAGTCCTGAAACCAGGACGAGACCAGACAAAAACCATGCAGGCTCTGCAGGAATTCAAGAAAGTTGGACTCAGCTATCCTAACAGCGAATATGCTAAAAAGGCTGAAGAGGAAATAAAAGACTGCGAGCAAAGACTGGCTGAGCATGAGTTTATCATCGGTCAGTTCTATTACAAGACCAAAGCTTTTAAGGCTGCGGTCAGCCGATTACAGGAAATCCTGACCAGATATCCAGAATATAAGAAAATGGATGCGGTTTATTTTTATCTTGGTGATATCTATTTTAAGGCCAAAAGATATGATGAAAGTTTTCCCTATTTGACCAAGCTGATCACCGATTATCCACGGAGCAAGTTTGTCAAGGACGCTCAAAAAAGATTAAAATTACTGGAAGAAAGGAACAAAACGAAAAAGTAAATTCAGGAGGGAATAAATGTTATCAAAAGCAATCAGGGCAAAAAGGTCAAGCTGTAGAGTCTTGGCAATTTTGCTTTTCATCCTTTTTACCGGCTTCGGTGGTCAAATGCTCCTGGCTCAAAGCAGCCCCGGAACCAAAGCCACCTGGGAGATTGGTTTGACAACTGACCTGTTCAATCGGGGAATAAAATGGGGCAATGAGAGTTCTACTCTTAAATCGCTAAACTTGATGCTTGAGGCCAGAGCTAAAAATCTGGGTGGGCTTTTCAATCTCAACCTGTTTGCCGGTCTGGGTAATACCAATTTAAATGGAATGGTGTTTGACTATCTGCCGATCACTCTTGATTATGAAGGTGGAAGTATCTCTGGAATTATCCTTGGCTTGGGGATTGATAAAACTGTCTTTACTGCTTCCAGTTTTAATTTCGGGTGGATGGCTGATTTTGCCTTTGATGTCGGCTTCAAAAAAAGCTTTATCTTAGAAGACTTTATCACGCCTGGAGAAGCTCAGGCTGAACCTGATTGGGCTCAGGCTTCTGCCGGAATTTTTGTTCTTTATGATGGCTTGGAGAAAGTTCAACCATTCCTTCAGATAGCCGGCTCAAAGCTTTGGGGAAACCTAAAGATGACCGAAAAAATCGAAGATCTTATCGGCGGCCAAAGCCAAGACCTAAAAGGCGCCGGAATTATGTCCATAACCTTAGGCTGGAATATCAGTCTGTCCCAGAAAATTCATCTGACACCCAGGGTAAGAGTGTATCCAGGCAGTAAGACCGCGGTGGGTGGTGGGCTCAGTCTTTTTTATGCTTTTTAGTGAAAAGGGAGGGCAACAATGAAAAATAAAAATAGTTTTTTTAAGAAAAGATTTTTTCTTTTTCTTATATCTTTAATCTGTCTTTCAGCTTTAATTCTGACCCTTGGTTCTTCAGAGTTGATAGCTCAAAAAAGAAAGCAAGCCAAGCCTATCATCTTTCTGGACAAGAATAATAAAACAAAGTTCGGTGAAAACATTATTTCTAACGGTCAAGCAAATTTACTTTCGAGGATTAAAGTTATAAATCAGCTGGCTTCAAAACTCCCGAAACAAAAATTCTCTTCAAGGAAAATAATCGTCAAATTTAAGCCTGAAATTTCGCTCCAATCCACCGAAAACATTCTGAAAGTTTATCAACCAAAAAGCTATCGTCTGATTCCCAGAATTAATGCTTATGTCATGCAGGTGGCTGAAGGCACCACGGTGGAAGAAACCCTGGCTGCTCTTCGGAGCAATCCGGATATTCTTTATGCTGAACCTGATTATAAACTCCAACTGGCCACGACACCCAATGACCAGCTGTTCAGGTATCAGTATGCCTTGGCTAATCCCGGAGGTATCCTGCAAATTCCAGGAAGTCCCACGGGCAAGCTTAAAGCAGACATTAAAGCTACAGGCGCCTGGGATTATGCTAAGGGAGATCCGAATGTCCTCATAGCTATTCTGGATTCAGGTGTTGATTACACTCATCCTGACCTGATCAACAAAGTAATATCTCACGGCAAAGATTTTGTTAATAACGATGACGATGCTTTCGATGACCACTGGCATGGCACCCATGTTGCTGGAATTATTGCTGCCGCTACCAACAACAGCGAAGGCATTGCTGGTGTTGCCTGGAATTGCCGGATATTACCGGGAAAAGTTATCAGCGCTGACGGCGAAGGCGACTACTCCTGGCTGATTGAGGCTCTCATCTGGGCCGCTGATTACACTTCAGGACAGGCCAAGGTCCAGGTGATCAACATGAGCCTGGGGGGCGAAGAACCATCTCAGGCTCTTGAAGATGCCCTGAAATATGCATATAACAAAGGGATTGTTTTGGTAGCTGCTGCTGGAAATCACAGTGCTCCTGAAGAGCCGACTTTTGTCCTTTATCCCGCTGCTTATGACCAGTACTGTCTGGCTGTGGGCGCCAGCGATTACAACGACCAGATAGCTGATTTTTCTAACTATGGAGCTCAGCTCGATGTGACTGCTCCTGGAGTCTGGATATTAAGTACCATTCCGATAGCTCAGACCGAGCCTGGTTATTTACCATACGCTTTTGCTTCCGGAACTTCTATGTCTGCGCCTCATGTAGCCGGTTTCGCCGCTTTACTGAAATCAACCAAACCCTGGCTGACTCCAGCCGACATAATGAAAATCATCAAGTACACTCCAGACGATATTAATTCAGCAGATTATCCTGGTAGGGATGATTATGCAGGCTACGGTCGGATCAACACGGAAAGAGCCACTGCTCCACACAGAATAACCAAAAAGTAAATTCAGACTGAATCAGCAAAAATGATTCGCTTTCTCAGGATAAAGAATCTGGCGACAATAGAAGATATTGAGCTGGAGCTGGACTCAGGCTTTATCATTCTGACTGGCGAAACCGGTGCCGGCAAATCCATCATCATCGATGCTCTTAAACTCCTCCTGGGCGAAAAGGCCTCGGCTGACCTTATTCGCACAGGCAAGGAAGAAGCTTCGGTTGAAGCCCTGTTTGAACTCACGGATAAAAGCCAACTCCCGGAAGAAGTGGAGCTTGAAGCAGACAGCCAGCTTTTCCTCCAGAGGATAATTTCCAGCCAGGGACTGAGTAAGTCCTACCTGAACGGAGTTCTGGCGCCTTTGAAGAAGCTCAAAGAGCTAAGCGATAGATTAATCGATATTTACGGGCAGAATGACCATATCTTTCTTCTCGATACTTCCAACCATCTGAAGTTTCTGGACGCTTTCGCCGAAGCCGATGAACTGAGGGAAAAAGTCAGACAGACAGCTCAGAAAATCAGGGCTTTAGTCCGGGAAAAAATCGAACTGGAAACCAGAAAAAAAGAAAGAGCCCAGAGGCTGGATTTTCTCAGCTTCCAGATAAAAGAAATCGAAGAAGCTAACCTCCGGCTTGGAGAAGACGAAGAACTCCTCCAGGAACGGTCGATACTGAAGAATTCAGAAAAAATTGGCCTGTTAGTCAGCACAGCCATTGACCTGTTTTACGAAAGTGAAGATTCTCTTATATCCGGACTTAATAGAGTGGAAAACATAATTGCCGAGCTCGCCGGTTTTTTCCCCGAACTGGAGACCGAACGCCGCCAGCTTGATGATTTCGCCATTTTTCTCAGAGAACTGGTGAATAACCTGATGGAGCTCAGAGATAAATATGCGCTTTCGCCTGAAAGGCTGGAAGAGATAGAAGAACGGTTAAGCCGTCTGGAAAGACTCAAAAGAAAATACGGGGCGACGATTGAAGAAATTCTGAAATATCTTGAAAAAATAAAAACAGAAAAAGAAGAGCTGGAAAAAAGCGAAGAAAAGATGTCTGACCTGGATAAAGATATTCAGGAAACATTTACTGGATACTTGCAGCTCTCCAAGCAACTGTCATTGCGGCGACAGGAAAAAGCCAGAATTCTTGAACAATTGATCGAAAAAGAACTCAACCAGTTAGCCATGACTAAAGCCAGGTTCAAGGTAAAGTTCATACCTGTCCTGGCCTCGCTTGATGATTTTCCCAGTATCCGAGATTCTGGCAGTGAAGAAATTGAATTTCTGTTTTCACCCAACCCCGGAGAAGATTTGAGACCCCTTAGACGAATAGCTTCCGGTGGCGAACTCTCTCGCCTTATGCTGGCTTTTAAAGCTCTGGGTAAAGAGACTGAACAAGGGAAAACCTTGATTTTTGATGAAATCGATTCCGGTATTGGCGGAAAAACGGCTGATTTTGTCGCCAGGAAACTCCAGCAATTAGCCCGATATCATCAGGTGATCTGTATCACTCACCTTCCCCAGATAGCTTCTGCAGCCAGCAGCCATTTCCGCATTGAGAAAAAAACTGAAAAAGACAGAACTTATACTCTGGTGAAAAAGCTGAAAGACAAAGACCGTCCCGAAGAGATCGCCCGACTGATTGCCGGAGCCAGACTGACCGAAGCCAGTCTGCAGATGGCCAGAGAACTGCTCGAGCAGAATTCCTTAAGGACTTAAATTCTGGTTTAATCGGATCTGATTAGCCAGTTCAGGCCAGAATAACGAATCTGGCAAAATTAAGCTATAATAAAAATTCAGGATTTTATTCTGAGTAAAGCCCGATGTTAGAAGGAAAAACTTTTTACTTCCATACCTTTGGCTGCCAGATGAACGTCAACGATTCCGAGCACCTTGCCAGTCTGCTGCTGGCAGAAGGAGCCACTCCAGGTGATTCTGTTGAAAAAAGTGACATCCTTTTGGTCAACACCTGTGCTGTCCGGGAAAAATCCGTGGAAAAATTCTTTTCTTATCTCGGCCGCCTCAAGGAGCACAAAGATCACCGCGGGTCTCTGGTCGTCTGTCTCGGATGTGTAGCCCAGCTTTATAGGGAGAAACTTATAAAAAAATTTCCTTACCTCGACCTGGTGGTCGGTCCTCCTCAATACGGGGCTCTGCCTCTCCTTCTGAATAATTTTCTGGCAGAAAAGAGAGTTCTGACTGAATGGGAAAAAAGCTGGGTCGAGCTGCCCATATTTCCAGAAACCAGGGAGAGCCGGGTCTCCGCCTACGTGACGATCATGGAAGGTTGCAACAATTTCTGCACCTTTTGTGTCGTGCCATTTACCAGAGGCCGGGAAAAATACCGACCGGCTTCGGCCATCATCCAAGAAGTGACAAGGCTCTCTGAACAGGGTTATCTCGAAGTGCAGCTTCTTGGGCAGAATGTCAATTCTTACCGCGATCCGGAAACTGGTGCTGGATTGTCTGAACTGCTGGCCAGAATCGCTGAAATCGATGGTATTGAATGGATCAGATTTTTAACTTCACATCCAAAAAATTTTACTGTGGAAATGGCTCAAACCATGGCCTCAGTTAAAAAGGTCTGCCATCAACTTCATTTACCGATTCAGTCAGGTTCAAATCGCATTCTGGAAAAAATGAACAGGAATTATACTAGAGAAGATTACCTGGAAAAGATTGACCTGCTTAAATCATTAATGCCTGATATCAGTTTGAGCACTGATATCATCGTTGGTTTTCCGACTGAAACTGAAGAGGATTTCGAGCAGACCATCGAACTTATTGAAAGCATTCAGTTCACCAATATCTTTTCTTTCCGCTATTCTCCCCGACCACTGACCGCAGCTTCCAGAATGAAAAATGACGTGCCGGATGAAGTTAAAATCGACCGGCTCATCCGGCTTCAGAGCAGACAGAAAAAGATTCAATTCGAGCTTAACCAGGAGCTCAGCGGCCAGAAAATCAGAGTTCTCTGCCTCGGTCGGAGCAAAAAAGGCAATCTTTATTCCGGAAGAAACGAAGGTTTTCAGGTGGTTAATTTCACTTCACCTGTAGATGTCAGTAATCGTTTTGTGGAAGTCAGGATTGCTGGCTGTGGTCCATACAGTCTGCATGGAGAGTTGGCCGCTTAAAGATTTTCTCCTGTTTAATTGCAACCTTAGCCCTTTTAAGATATAATTCATATCCATTTTATTACTTGAAGGATAAGCCTCGGAATGAAAGTCAACGTTTGGAGTACTATCAATCAGCTCAGCAAAGAGCGCGGTGTTGAGCCACGTATTATTATCAAAGCTATCGAGGAATCTCTGCGAATCGCGGCCATCAAATTTTTTAACCGGGGCGAAGAAATTCAAGTTGATTTTAAACCTGAAAAAAGCGAACTCCGAGTGTATGCTATAAAAACAGTAGTTTCTGAAGTTAAAAACCCGGCTAAGGAAATTTCTCTGGCTGAAGCTCTGATTCATAATCCGGAAGCTCGCGGCGGCGAAATAATTGAAATTGAATTGCCTTCAGAAACTCTGGGTCGGATTGCCGCTCAGGCGGCCAAACAGGTTATTTTCCAGAAAGTCCGGGACGCGGAGTTGGAAAAAGTTTATGAAGAATTTGCTCCGCGGGTGGGCGAAATTGTGACTGGAGTTGTTCGCCGCTTCGAAAATAACGGAACGGTTTTAGAAGTCAATCGAACAGAAGTTTTTCTGCCCGATAAAGAAAAACTGCCGAATGAAGAGTTTAGACCTGGCGACCTGGTCAAGGCTCTGATCACTCAGGTTCTGAAAAACGCCCGCGGTCCGCAGGTCATACTATCCAGAACTTCTCCCCGTTTCCTGATGAAGCTGCTGGAACTGGAGATTCCAGAAATTGCTTCTGCTATCATTACAGTGAAGGATGCCGTCAGACAGCCAGGCGAAAGAGCCAAAGTTGCCGTTTTCAGCCAGGATAAAGATATTGACGCCGTTGGTGCCTGCATCGGGGTTAAAGGCAACAGGGTTCTGGCGATTTCCAAAGAACTTCAGGGTGAAAAAATAGATATCATTGAATGGGCTCCTGATCCGATAACTTACGCCAAGTCCGCTTTGAGTCCGGCCAAGATTAACAAAATTGTCATTACCAACAAGTCGGAAAAAGAGATGGAGGCCAGGGTGGAAAAGGAACAATTTTCCTTAGCCATCGGCAAAAAAGGCATTAACGTCCGGCTGGCTTCCAAGCTGGTCGGCTGGAAAATTTCGATAAAACAGGAATGATTGAAGAATAAACTATGGAAAAAGCTAAAAATAAAAGCGAAAACAAATCAAGCCTACCTTCGGCTAAAAAAAAGACAACTAAAGCAGAAGCCGCCGCTAAACCTCGGGCAAAAATTCAGATTCAGGAAGGCTCTTCGATTAAGGATGTGGCTGAACGCTTTAAGATTAGACCTAAGGACCTGGTTGACCATTTAGCCACTCTCGGTTACGATGTTTCCACTTCTGACCTGGTTGATGAATCCTTCCTCCAGATCATTTCTAAAATTATCAAGTGTGACCTGGAGATGGTTTCTCTGGAAGACGATATTCGCAAGCTGGCTTTCGGTCTGGTCGATGATCTGGTGTCCAGGCCACCGGTTGTGACCATCATGGGTCATGTTGACCATGGTAAGACTACTCTGCTCGATGCCATCAGGTCCTCTCATCTGGTTGATCGGGAAGCCGGCGGTATTACTCAGCACATTGGAGCTTACAGAGTCAATTATAAAAATCGCCATATCACTTTTATTGATACTCCTGGCCATGAAGCTTTCACTCAACTAAGGGCCAGAGGTGCTCAGCTCACAGACATTGTAGTTCTGGTAGTGGCTGCTGATGATGGGGTAATGCCCCAGACTAAAGAAGCCATCAGTCATGCCCAGGTTGCTGGCGTTCCGATCATTGTAGCCATCAACAAAATCGATAAACCAGAAGCCAATCCGGAAAGAGTCAAACAGCAGCTGGCCAAAGAAGGCCTGATTGTGGAAGAATGGGGCGGTAAAACCATTTCTGTGGAAATTTCAGCCAAAGAAAAGAAGAATATAGACGAACTCCTGGAAATGATTATCTTACTGGGAGATATTCTTGAGCTCAAGTCGCATCCCTATGTGCCGGCTCAAGGCGTCATTCTGGAAGCGCGTCTTGACCCCCAGAAAGGACCGGTGGGCACAGTGATCATTCAGCTCGGAACACTCACCCCCGGTCAGGCTTTTATTTCCGGCCCAACTTATGGCAAAGCCAGGGCTCTTTTTGATGAACTCGGTAAGCCAATAAAAAGCGCTGGACCATCAGTTCCGGTTGAAGTTCTCGGCTTTAACGATGTGCCCCAGGCTGGAAATTATTTTCAGGTTGTCCCGGACCTGGAAATAGCCAGACGGATTTCTGAATTCAGAATTTCCAGGGCTAAGAAAGAAATCCCAGAAAAAGCCGCTCCCTTGAGCTTAGAAGATCTTTTTAAAAAAATCGAAAAAGGCCAGACCAAAGAGCTTCCCATTATCATCAAGGCTGATGTTCACGGTTCAGTAGAAGTGCTTAAAGGCCTCCTGCCCACCTTAAGTACAGAGAAAGTAAAAATTAATGTTTTGCAGGCTTCGACCGGAAACATCACTGAAGCTGATGTTCTTCTGGCTTCAGCTTCCAGAGCCATCATCATCGGCTACAACGTCAAAGTTCCTTCCAAGATTCAGGAAATGGCTAACAACGAAAAAATTGAAATCAGACTTTATAAAATAATTTATCAGCTGACTGATGACCTGAAAAAAGCTGTAGCTGGCCTGCTCGAGCCGGTAATCAAAGAAACCTATCTCGGTCGGGCCTTAGTTAAGAAAATCTTTCAGATACCAAAAGTCGGGACAATCCTTGGCTGTCAGGTTGTTGACGGAAAAGTGGTCAGAAATGCTGAAGCCAGAATTATCAGAGGTAACCAGGTGCTCTATCAGACCAGGATATCTTCATTAAAACATCTCAAAGACAACGTCACTGAAGTTAAAAAAGATTACGAATGCGGTATCGGGCTGGAAAAATCCCAGGACATCCAGTCGGGCGATGTGATCGAGGCTTTTGTCCGGGAAAAAGTTATGCCTGAGTAAGACCTGGAAAATGATTGTCGGTGTTCTGACTCTGGAATTCTTCTTGGAATACTCCCATTCACTCAAGGAAAAACGTCGCTTCATCAACAGCTTCACTGATCGGGTCCAACACAGGTACAATGTGTCTGTCTCAGAAGTTGATTTTCAGGAGAGTTGGCAGAGGACCAAAATCGCGGTGGCTGTGGTCAACAGTCAACAGTCCGTGGTCCAGCAGGTGCTGGCCAGGATTCTGGAAGAAGCTCAGACTTATTCAGAAGCCATACTCTCTGGCCATCAGGTAACTTTTTATTGATTAGGTTTGGCAATGATTAAAGAATCTTCCTACCGACCAAAAAGGGTCAGCCATCTGATCCAGCAGGAAATCAGTCAGTATCTGATTAACGAGCTGCCGGAAATGGTCGGCTTTCTGACGGTGACTAAGGTGGAAATGCCAGCTGATCTAAAGACTGCCAAAATCTCCATTTCTGTGCTGGAAAAAGAAAAGCGAGAAGATGTCGTTAAACTTCTGAAAAAAAAGGCACCTTACTTTAGAAAGCTTCTTGCTACCAGCTTAAATTTAAGATATAATCCAGAGCTAATTTTTGTCATTGATACTTCTGCTGACTATGAAGAAAGAATTGATCGGCTGCTTGATTTAGTCAAGAAAAATGAGCCAGAAGATAAAGTTTGAAATTGCCAGAAAAATTTTTGATAGCCGGAACATTGCCATCACTTCTCATCTCAGACCGGATGGCGATTCGATTTACACCAGCCTGGCCCTGGCTGAGATAATAGAGTCGCTGGGAAAAAAAGTCCAGATAGTCAATCAGGATCCTCTTCCCTTCCCTTTTTTCGAATTTCCAGAAACTAAAAGAATCAGAATTGGCCAGATTGAACCTGAAGGTCTGGACCTGGCAATCCTTCTAGAGTGCGCAGATGTTCCCAGGTCAGGCCAGACCAAAATTAATCACCTGTTCAAAATAAACATCGACCACCATTATTCCAACTCACCTTACGCTGAGATTAACTGGATTGACCCCGGGGCTTCAGCTGTCGGCGAAATGGTTTATGAGCTGCTCAAACCACTCGGACTAACTCCAACTCCTCGAATTGCCGAATTTCTCTATTCGGCAATTTTCTCTGACACCGGCTCTTTCCAGTTCTCTAACACCACCTCCAAAGCTCTTGACATCTGCCACGAACTGGTGGAAGCCGGAGCTAACCCCAGCACGATCTCTGAAAAATTACTCAACAATAACACCCCTTCGAAAATCAAACTCCTCGGCCGGGTTCTCTCGACCCTCAGCCTGAATGCTACGGGCAATATCGCTACTCTGGTGATGTTCAAAAAAGACCTGGAAGAATTCGGGTTAAAAGAAGTGGACCTAGAGGATATCACTACTATGGCCAGGTCAATCAAGGGAGTAGAAATGGTGATTTTCTTTAAAGAAATGGTGCCAGGAGTTTTCAGAATCAGCCTCAGGTCGAAAGGCGTGGCTAATTCAGCTTTGGTGGCTGAACATTTCGGCGGCGGCGGCCATCTCCATGCTTCCGGTTTTACCGTCACTGGTCAATTTGCCAAACTTTTCGCTGAAATTCCCAAACAGGTCGAAGAAATCCTGATAAAATCCCGAGTTAAAAGTTAAGGTGAAATTCCTGCTAAAACGATGAACGGGGTGATTGTCGTCGACAAGCCGGCTGACTGGACTTCTCATGATGTTGTTTTACATCTAAGAAGAATTCTTAGAATAAAAAAAATCGGGCACACCGGCACGCTTGACCCGCTGGCTACCGGTGTGCTATTGATTACCATCGGCCAGGCTACCAAACTTTTTCCTTACCTTTCCCGGATGGACAAGACCTACAGCGGAGAAGTTCGTTTCGGACAGGCGACTGAAACCTATGACTCTCAGGGCGGACCGATTGGCCCTGAATGTAGCGATTTTCCTGAAGAAAAAGATTTAAGAAAAATAAGCGAGTCTTTTAAGGGAGAAATAATTCAGATTCCGCCTTCCTTCTCTGCTAAAAAAGTCAATGGCCAACCGGCCTTTAAACTGGCCCGCCAGGGACTTACTCCGAACCTCAGTCCGATCAAAGTGAAAATCTACAGATTCCTAATAATAGAGTATCAGCCACCGGTTTTAAAGTTTCTGATCGAATGCTCTTCCGGTACTTATATCAGAACTCTGGCCCATGACCTCGGTCAAAAGCTTGGCTGTGGAGCCCATTTGAGTCAGTTAAGACGCTTGGCTGTCGGGAAATACACTGAAGAAGAAGCTTTCAATCTTGATCAAATTAAAGAAATGGTTGACAAGCTGGAATTCTCAAAGTTCATAATCCCGATGGAAAATCTTCTTCCGGATTACCCCGCTATCTGGTTAAGTGAGATAAGTTCTAAGGCTTTCCTTCATGGTTCAAGAATAAGTCTCGACCAGGTAATCAGGGCTTCCTTAGTCAGACATCTACCATCTACCGAGCCTGCTTACCGGATACTGTCTGAGGAGGGGAAATTACTGGGTCTGGCCAATTTTAATCAAGAAAACCTTTTTTTCCAGCCTGTTCTTGTTTTTAAAACCTGAACTGACCTTTTCCTGTCAATTTTTTTTACTCTGACCAAAAAAATTTGACAGGTATCCTTGAATTTTGCCCCTATCTATTGTATTTTAAATAAGAAATGAGGCTTAATAAGAATCAGATTGAACATCTATCTTTTGTAATATTGAGGACTCTGATCAAAGAAGGGAAAATTCTGGTTGAAGATAAGACTAAAGTTCTTGGAGAAATTATCAACCTGATTACTGAAGAATTTATGAAGGAAGATAAGCTCGACCAGGAAGTCCGCGAGATTCTCAACAAACACATAGATGAAATCCGCAAGGGCAATATAGAATACCAGACCATGTTCAAAATGATCAAAACCAAACTGGCTAAAGAAAGGAATATTGTCCTCTGATGAGTAAACTATCAAGAGAAAAAATTCATCATCTTTCAAAACTCATCATAGATGCTCTCTATAAGGACGACCAGGTAGAATTTCTGGATGAATCCAATGAAATTCGTTTGACTATTGTCAAGGCTGTTGACGAAGAAATGAAACTTTACGACCAGATTGAGAGAAAAGCCAGAGAAAAAATAATGTCGCAGAAGAAGCATATCGAAGAAGGTTCTCAGGAATGGGAAATCCTGTACCGGAAGTACTATAACGAAGAGCTCTCCAACCTGACCAGGCTATCAGAATA
>Ga0315282_10002756_pt1 | contig 31898 bp, 25 predicted proteins | sample YL17G07_20_MG_FD_203693 | JGI IMG/M metagenome (GOLD analysis project Ga0315282, IMG submission 203693) | Sediment microbial communities from Yellowstone Lake, YNP, Wyoming, USA - YL17G07_20 | ecosystem: Environmental > Aquatic > Freshwater > Lake > Sediment | place: USA: Wyoming | collected...
CCCTGGGCTATTTTCGTAAAGTCCGCGAGGCGCGGACTATCACCCTTTGCATTGTGCTGCTCCTGGGGCTGGCTACGCGCTACAAAAAGTTTTTCCGCTGGCAGCGGGAGGCGGTCTTCGGGCTCAGCATCGCCACCCTCGGGTTCTGGCTCAACACGCCTTACTGCCTCGGCCATTCCTTCCAACTGCTGGCGCTGGACTTCCCCGGCCCGAGCAACCCCCGGCTTCTGCTCCTCGCCGGTTTTGTAATTATCACTACAATTATATCCGGCCCCCTTTCCTGCGGCTACCTCTGCCCCTTCGGCGCGCTGCAAGAGTTGCTCTACCGTTTTATCCCGGTCCGCCACTGGACCGTGTCCAACCAGGTCCTCCGCTACGCCCGCGAGCTTCGCTACCTGGTCCTCTTCCTATGCGTGGCCGGCTACTTTGGCCTCGGCATCTCCGCCTTCTCCGAAGTCGAACCCTTCCCCCACCTCTTCTCCCTCACCAAGAGCCAGATCGCCTGGCTCTTTATCCTTTTAACTTTAACCTTTTCCCTCTTCATCAAGCGCTTCTGGTGCCGCTTCTTCTGCCCCACCGGCGCCTGCCTGGTCCTCCTCTCCTCCCACCGCAAATACTTGAAGAGCGTGGCCCGGGGCTTATCCGACTCCGAGATTGACCCGGCAGGGTAGGTCTGCTAGCGTATTGTTATTGCCGTTGGCCGAAGCCCTTAAACCAAAAAGGAGAGCGCCATGTACCCTCAGACCGAGGACGAAATCCGCCGCACCAACATCTTTCTTGCCGTGCTATACGGCGGGCTTCTCATCCTGGCTTATTGGGGTGGCACCCAGCTATCCAGTTTTATCTTCAGGCAGTTTCTTTCTTCGTTCACACCCGCTATGGAAAATGCATTTCGAGAGCCCTGGGCGGCGATATCAATGCAAGACAGTCTTTACCTGGCCGAATCCAATCTTGGAAATCTGCCGCCGGAAAAGTTGCCGAAGGGAGCCAATCGGATGGTTTCCTTGTGGAAGTGGGACGGCATCGCATGGAACAAGGCGGCGGACATAGAAAACCTGGACGGCTTGTTCACGGTGGGAGATCGTCTGGTGGGCGTGCGCGACGGACGCCTCATTCCTTTTAAAGGGCTAGTGCCGGGAGAGCCAGCGGCCTATCAATTTCCGAAACATTATAAGGTAACCGCTTGTAGCGATAGCCTAGCCATTCTTTCGTCTTGGTGTTCGAACCCCTACCAATACCAATACCCCGGGTTTGCCGGCGACCCCAAAACCATTGAGTGTAACGACTCCCTCCGCTTCGAGCGGCTCGACAGCGACCTGAAATCCATCGAGGAAGGATCTTTTCATAATGATCAAGCGTTAAATTTATATGCCGAATCAAAACAAATAATAGAATTGGCCTGCCTAGGAGAAACGGTTTACGTTTTTTGGACCCCGTTTAAATACGATCCCGAGCACAATCGGATAAAACCCGATCTGCTTTATGCCCCCATCAACAAAGAAGGTCTGGCAGAACAGAACCTCTTCCCTTACGACGTGATGAGCTATCACATCTTCCGGTCTCCAAGCCGGATGGTTCTGGTAACCCGCAAGCCGGCATTTAGTGAAAAAAATGGCAGATCTCCTAATCTGCAAGTCGCTGAACTAATTGACGGCAAGTGGGTGGATCTCCCCAACTTGGAGATACCTTCTATGTCCGGTTTCGGTCTCAACCTGGTTGATTATCGCGGCAACCTTCATGCATTTTACAGCGGATTCCGGGGAGTAGGTTGGCAGGAACTCTCCGGCCAACAATGGCGAGACAGAAGCCAGGAAGTTCACGGCGCTGGGCAAGGTATACAAGGAATGTCGGTGAAATTGATGAAGCTCATGCCTCTGGCCTGGGGGATTACAATAGGTTTTTACGCCATCGTTATGATCATGGCCCACTTCCATTTCCGAGCGAAAAAGAATCCACAGATCGCGACTGGAGCCTGGCAAGGTGAGCTTGCTCCTATTTTTCACCGTTCGGCGGCCTATGCCATTGATCGCGTCCTGGTAGATACCCCTCGCTTGGGTTTCTTGGTCTTCATGTTTCTAAAATTTGAAGACGTGATGGCCAGACCGCTGTTTGGCGTATTGACAATCTGGTTGTGGGTCCTTGGGGCTTGGCTGCTTCCTATCATCTATTTTGTTATTTGCGAAAACAAGTGGGGTAAAACTCTGGGTAAAAAAATCATGGGCTTACGCGTGGTCACAGTAGAGGGCCGGCCGCCTGGCTTCTGGGCGGTATTTTTGCGTAACATCTTGCGCATTGTGGATGATATCCTGGTCTATATACCTGTTGTGGCAAGTGTCGCCGCCACCCAAAAATACCAGCGGATCGGTGACCTGGCCGGTAAAACCATGGTGGTGAAGGAGCCTTGGCTCCGGGTGAAATCTTCACCCGCTATTTGGAGGCCCTCCGTAATTGCCCAGGCCCCACCCGTCCAACCGCGTGCAGAGGCGTCGAAGCCAGGCCCTGCGAGATCATTGACAAAGCCTGATGTGAAACTATAATGGGGTCTTGCCAAGAGCGGCCGGTAGGTTTTAGGCAGTGCCGGCCCTTGTTCGAATCTGATTAGGAAGTAGAGGACGAGAAACATGGCGAAAATTTCTCGAGTGGGCGTGTTGACGGGCGGGGGCGATTGCCCGGGGCTGAACGCGGTGATCCGGGCGATCGTGGTGCGGGGGATCAAGAAGTACAACTTCAAGATGATCGGCATCCAGAACGGGTGGGCGGGGCTTCTCGATTACGAATGGACCAGCCTGACCCGCGACGCGGTAAGCGGGATTCTGCCCCGGGGCGGGACCATCCTGGGCACCACCCGGACCAACCCCATGAAGACCGAGCAGACCAAGGCGCTCACCATTGACAACTACCACAAGCTGCGGCTCGACGCCCTGATCGCGATCGGGGGCGACGACACCCTGGGCGCGGCTTCCAAACTGACCGCCGAAGGCCTGCACATCGTGGGCGTGCCCAAGACCATTGACAACGACGTGGGCGGCACGGACTACACTTTCGGGTTCGACACCGCGGTCGAGATCGCGACCGAGGCGATTGACCGGCTGCACACCACCGCGGAAGCGCACCAGCGGGTGATGGTGGTGGAAGTGATGGGCCGGCACGCGGGCTGGATCGCCACCTACTCGGGCATAGCGGGCGGGGCCGACATGATCCTGATCCCGGAGCAGCAGTGGGAGTTGGAAGACGTGGTGCAGGCGGTCAATGCCCGGCGCGAGCGGGGCAAGGGCTATTCCATCGTGGTGATCGCGGAGGGGGCGCATCCCAAGGGCAGCAAGGACGCGTATCTGAAGAGCGACAAGGTGGACGAGTTCGGCCACGTGCAGCTCGGCGGGGTCGGTACCGCGCTGGCCAAGGACCTGGAGAAGCTGACCGGCATGGACGTGCGCACCACCATCCTGGGCCACATCCAGCGGGGCGGCACGCCCTCGGCCTGGGACCGGGTGCTCGGCACCCGCTACGGCGTGTGCGCGGCGGACATGGTGGCCAACGAGCAATGGGGCAACATGGCCGCGCTCAAGGGTTTCTCGGTGGTGCCGGTTCCGCTGGCGGAGAGCATCAACGTGCAAAAGCTGCTGCCGGCCGACCTGTATGACGTCGCGAAAAATTTCTTCGGATAAGATCTAAAACCGCCGCTCCTGTTATGCTTCGGCGCCAACTCCTTCCAAACGGCCGCGGTCTTCCGGCTGGCCGGCCGCGAACGCCTCATGATGCTTGGCCGGCTTGAGGAACAAGGCCAGGGGAACCCCGCAAAGAAGGACCAGGCCGGCCAACATGAAGCCGTTCTGGAAGCCCATCACGCTGGCGTTCTGCATGATGACCTGGACGGCCACGGCAAAAGCCTTGGCCTGGCCCGGCAGCGAGATTCCCTGCAGGTGCCGGATGGTCAGGCCGGAAACCCGCAAAGCGAAATAGCTGAATTGGTGGGAGCCGGTGGGGAAGTGCTCGCCGAGGCGCACGGCGTGCCGGTGGATGGCATCGGTGACAAAGGTATTAAGGAAAGCGATGCCGAAAGCTCCGCCCACTTGCTGGCCCACGTTCAGGAAGCTGGAGGCGGTGGCCACTTGCGACTTGGGCACCGCGTTGATCGCGGCGGTCAAAAGCGGGGACATCATGAAGGCCAGGCCGATCCCGCGGATGATCTGGGGGCCGATGATCATGGTCAGCGAGGAGAGCGGGTCCAGCCGGCCGTAAAGCAGCAACGAGGAACCGGCCACCGCGCAGCCGAACGCGGCCAGCCCGGCCGGGGGATAGCGATCGGTGAGGCGTCCGGCGATGGGCATCATGATGCCGACGGAGATTGCGCCCGGCATCATGCGCAACCCGGTCTGGATGGTGGTATAGCCGACCAGGTTCTCGAGGAAGATCGGGAGCAGGAACACCCCGCCGAAGAGTCCGATGGCGCGGAACACGGCCAGGATCATGGCGATGGAGAAATTGCGGGCGCGGAACAATCCGAGCGGGAGCAACGGATGCGGGGCCGAAGTCTCCACCCCCAGGAACATGATGAAGCCCGCCAGGGAGCAGGCGAAGCAGGTGTAAATGTAGTCGGAAGACCAGCCCTTGTCCTGGCCCTGGGAAAGACCGAGCAGCCCGCCGATCAGGGCCAGGGCCAGGAAGGAGAAGCCCAGGGCGTCGAACGGGACCCGCGGCCGGCCGGCCAGATGATCGGTCTTCATGATCGCCAGGCCGGCGATGAGGGCCAAGGCCCCGAAGGGCAGGTTCACGTAAAAAATGGAACGCCAGTTGAACCAGTCGGTGAGATAGCCGCCGAGCGTCGGACCCAGGGCCGGGCCGAACATGATCCCGGTGGCCCAGACGCCGAGCGCCTTGCCCCGCTCGTGGGGGGCAAAGAGGTCGGCCACGATGGTCATGCCCACCGGCTGGATGGCGCCGCCGCCGAGGGCTTGCAGGATCCGGGCCAGAACCAGGGAGTCATAGCTCCAGGCAAAGCCGCAGAGCGCGGAGCCGGTGGTGAAAATCAAAAGCGCACTCAGATAAAGGATCTTGTGCCCCAGCCGCCCCACCATCCAGCCCACCAGCGGCATGATCACGGCCGTGGTCAGCATGAAGGCGGTGGTCACCCACTCGATCTGCTCCCGGTTGACCCCGAAGGTGCTCATCATGTGGGGCAGGGCCACGTTGACGATGCTGGAATCGAGCACCGCCATGAACGAGCCGAGCATGATGATGCTCATCACCGTCCAGCGGTAATACGGTTTCTCCGCGGTCTCGGTCATGGCGAGGCGCCCCCGGCCTTGGTCCGAGCCGCCGGCCGATCATGGATGCGAACTTCCACCGAGAGCCCCGGGCCGAGGTCGAGGTTGGAAAGAGCGGCCAGCGAGATCAGGATCGGCACCCGCTGAGTGACCTTGATGAAGGTGCCGCTCACGCCCTCGGAGGGCACCAGGCTGAAGCGGTCATTGGTGGCCTGCAGAATTTGATAGACCCGGCCGGTCAGGCGCAAATGGGGGTAGGCGTCAATGGAAATGTCCACCGGATCGTCAATCTCGATCTTGGCCAGGTCCTTTTCCTCGATGTTCGCTTGCACGTGCAGGGTGGACGGGTTCAGCAGGGTCAGCACCGGCGTCCCCGCGGCCAGCATCGCGCCCGGGTCCCGCCAGCGCCGCACCACCACGCCCTTAAACGGCGCCTTGACCTCGGCGTAGTCCAGATTGATCTTCACCTGGTTCAGCGCCGCCTGGGCCGCATTGAGGGCGGCCTGCTTCTGGTCCAGGTTGGCCTTGGCCGCGGCCAGGTCCTCGGCCCGGGTCCCGGCCTGCAACAGAGCCAGCCGGCTCTTCGCTTCCTTAAAGCTTTGGTGCGCGGATTCCCAGGTGGCGCGAACCCGATCCCGCTCCGAGGTGGACGCCTCCCCCTTGTCATACAGGTTTTTAATCCGCGACCATTCCACCTCGGCCAGTTCGAACTGCGCCTGCGCTTTCTGCTCCTGGGCCTGAACCGCCCGGATTTCATCGACCAGCGGCCCGTTCTCGGCCTTGTCATATTGCGCCTGGGCCATATTCAAGCTGGCCTGGGCCGATTCCAGGTCGGCCTGGGCCTTGGCCGCGGCGGCTTCCAGCGCGCGCTGGTCCAGGGCGAAGAGGAGCTGGCCCTGAGTCACATGGTCGCCTTCGTTCACCTTGATGTCCGCCAAAGTGCCGCTGATCTGGGGGGCCATGTCCACCAGGTCGCCGTCAATGCGGGCGTCATCGCTATAGACCGTGCCCCGCACCACCACCAGCCAGTAAACAAAAACGGCCGCGGCCAGCGTCAGCAGAATTCCCGCCGCCAACGAAATCTGCCAGCGGCTCCGGATGGCTTTTCCAGTTTCCGTCATGGTTGCCTGCTACTCCTACGGCTTTTTTTTCGCGGACGACAGCCTGCGCCCGTGCAAAATATTTCCAACATCAATTCCAGGCGCTTGGCCCTGCCGGGCGCATCCGCCAGCTCCCGCGCCCGCGCGCGGAGCATACCGAGCAAATACGCGGCCAGAACCTCGGCCGGAACATCCGCGCGAATTTGACTCCCCCTGACTTCTTGCTTAATGATGGCGGCCAAGGCCGCGATCAGTTTCTTGCGCGCCGTCTGCCACCGTTTCTGGAGCGGGCGTTCTCCCGAGACCGCGTGGATCTCCTCGGACTGCATGATGCAAAAAAGCGGGCGCCGCTCCTCGAAGAACGAAGAGATCCGGCCGCATGCGGTCAGCAACTGCTCCTCGAACCTGGCTCCCCGGGGAATCCGCTCCCCCAGCCGGGCGCAGAGCTCGTCAATCCCCGAGGTCGCGGTCTGGAAAAAAAGGTCGTCCTTGTCCTGGAAAAAACGGTAGATCGTCCCCTTGCTGACCTTGGCCACCTGGGCCACCCGGTCCAGGGTGACCTCATGGAAACGGCGGTTCCGAAACAGCCACTCCGCCGCCCGCATGATCTCCTGCCGCTTGAGCTGATCTGTTGCTGCTGAGTTCCGCATGGATACTGACCAGTCAGTATTGAACCATAGACCGAGCCGCTTGTCAAGATGGGCGCTCTTCTTGCCCACCCCCATTTTTTGCCTGCACCGCGTATTTTCGGCCTGCGTAGGGGCGCAATTCATTGCGCCCCATCTCCGCAAGGGCGCGATAAATCGCGCCCCTACCCCGGTCCCTGAAAAAATGGGGGTGGGCAAGGGGCACTCTTCGCCAGCGACGGTTTCGCTATCCGCGGGGGCGCTGCACAGACGGGTTTCAACCCCGCCCCTACACCTGGTTTCGCTGGCCTAGGCAAACAACTCCTGCTTGCGCAGGCGCTTCATCCGTTTGAAGCCTTCCACCGCGTCGCGGCAGGCGCCGAAGGCAGCCTCCCGGCCGGGAGCCGAGACCGCGGCGGCCAGGATGATCTCACCGACCTTGAGCTCTCCCATCCGGCGCACCAGGAGCACGTCGGTCACTTGCCACTTGGCCCGCAGCTCGGCTTCCAGCGATCTCAGCTCGCCGACCAGATCGCCGTCCGGCGCGAAGCGGATGCCCCGGGTGCGCCGGTCCTCGGCCACCGGCTTGACCATCCCGAAGTGGACCACCACCGAGCCGGCTCCCTCGGACGAGAGTCGTTTGAAGATCCGTTGCGGCTCGATCGGTGTATCGGTCAGTTCAACCATGGTCGCTCTCTCCTTTTGCGATCCGCCTGGGTTCTCGGGCTGGAAGTCAAGGCCCGCCGGGACCGCGGCTCAAGATTAGCTTGGCTCACCCGGCCAGTCAATCAGGGTCGGCTGGCGCGGACCCGGTCAATTCTGGTTGTCCCCGAATGGCGCAGAGGCTATAATGCATTCGAGCTGAATAAGGAGGACGAAGATGGCGAAAAAGGAGGCAGGGCTCACTTTCGGCCGGAAGCTGCGCAAGCTCAGGGAAGCCGAGGGCCTGAGCGTGGAGGAGCTGGCCGGGCAGGTCAACCTCAAGCCCGGCTACCTGGACCAGTTGGAGCAGGATGAGGTCTTGGCCTCGGTGGCCGAAATCCTCACCCTGGCCCGCCGCCTCTCGGTGGAACCCGCGGCCTTCATGGGCGAAGGCGGGACCCGGCGCGCGACCGAGAAGCGGCGGACCGCGCTGGAGAAGCGGACCCGCGATTACGCTTACCAGCTCCTGACCCCGGCCGCGGAAGACCGGCGCCTGATGGCCTTCCAGGTCACGATTGATCCCGAGAGCGAGCACCGCAAGGTCGGCTATCAGCACGAGGGCGAGGAATTCATCTATGTGCTCTCGGGCCGGCTCCGGATCACGGTGGGCCGAAAGACGACCAGCCTGGGCCCGGGCCAGTGCCTGCTCTTCGATTCGGGCCATAAGCACCAGTTGCAGAATCCCGGCCGGGAAGCCACGCGGCTCCTGGTCGTGCTCTACTCTCCGTGAGGCCGGACATGTATTTCCCCTTTACCCCCGAACAAGACATGATCCGGATGATGGTCGAGCAGTTCGCCCGCAAGGAGGTGGCTCCCGGCGCGGCGCGGCGGGATGAGACCGGAGAGTTCCCGCTCGAGCTGGTCGCGAAGATGGCCCAGCTCGGCCTGTGCGGGATGATGGTGCCGGCCGAGTACGGCGGCTCGGACGTGGGCGCGGTGGCTTACGTGCTGGCGGTGATGGAAATCGCCCGGGCCTGCGCCTCGGTGGCGGTAACCATGAGCGTGACCAATCTTACCACGGCCCCGCTCGCGCAGTTCGGCACCGAGGAGCAGAAACAACGCCTGCTCAAGCCGCTGGCTTCCGGGCAGGTGCTGGGCGCGTTCGCGCTGACCGAGCCGGAGGCGGGGAGCAACCTGGCCGAGATCGCCTGCTCGGCGCGGCTCAAAAGCGACCGCTATCTGCTCAACGGCACCAAGGTCTTTATCACCAACGGCGGCTTTGCCGGGCTGTTCTTTGTGCTCGCCCGGACCGGCGAGGCCGGCGGCCGGGGGCTTTCCGCGTTCGTGGTGGAAAAGGGAGCGCCCGGGCTGCGGGTGGGACGGTCTATCCCCAAGATGGGGCTCCGCGCCAGCAACACGGTCGAGCTGGTGTTCGAGGACTGCGAGGTGCCGGTCGAGAATCGGATCGGCAAGGAGGGCGAGGGCAGCCGGATCGTGATCCAGGCCCTGGCCTCGGGCCGGATCGGGATCGCGGCGCAGGCGACCGGGATGATCCGGGCCTGCCTGGAAGAAGCCACGGCTTATGCCCGCGAGCGGCGCCAGTTCAACCGGCCGCTCTCCGCCCACCAGGCGATCCAGTGGATGATCGCGGACATCGCCACCGGGCTGGAGGCCGCGACTTTGCTCACCCTTTCCGCCGCGGCCCTCAAGGACAAGAACCTTCCCCTGGTGCGCGAGGCCTCGATGGCCAAGCTCTTCGCCACCGAGACCCTGAACCGATCCGCCTATGCCGCGCTCCAGATCCACGGCGGATACGGCTACACCAAGGAATTCCCGATCGAGCGCATCTACCGCGATGCGCGCGTGACCACGATTTACGAGGGGACCAGCGAAGTCCAGCGCATGCTGATCGCGCGGGAGACGCTGAAGTAATGGTGTGCATCTGTGGTCAGATGCACCCCTAAAGCCCATAGTTTTAGAAGGTTGGGAATGAAGTGAAGACGGTGGGGCCAAGAGCAGAGTTGAGTAATCGCGGGCTGTTGCAACACGCCGAGACCGGCGGAGCAACCTATTTTCTGACTTTTTCGGCGAGGCGCGGTGAGAGCTTCAACCGAGAAGAGCGGGCGCTGATCTTGGCCAGTTGCCGGTTCGGGCATCCGACGCGATGGGTCCTGCACGGAGCGGTAGTCATGCCGGACCACGTGCACCTGCTGCTGACGCCGCAACGGCTCGCCCCGAATGCGCCGCAATGGTTTTCGCTCGCGGAAATCGTGAAAAGCATCAAGAGCGTAACCGCCCGGCAAATCAACCGCCTCCGCGGCCGAATCGGCGGTTCGATCTGGCTAAAAGATTATTACGACCGCTCGGTCCGGGATGAAGCGGATTTCCAGGTGAAGCTGAATTATATGGCCCAGAATCCGGTGCGCCGCGGACTGGTGACCAAGCCTGAAGTCTGGGACGCAATTGATCTGCGTGCTTGGAATCAGCCGGAGCAACGAAACGGGCTTTAGGGGTGCATCTGACCACAGATGCACCCCTCTCATAAATAGATTGTAGCCGCGACCCCGCGACCGAAGAGCGGTCGCGGCTACAATCCGTTCACGTTCATTCCGCTGGAAAGCGGGACAGGCGCTCGCGTTTAAGTTCACCTTTTTCTTGAATCTGCGCAAATCTGCATTGCAATCTGGCAACAGCTTCTTTTTTTGAAAGATCTTTTTCGGGGTGCCTGCTGACTCGTTGATATAAAATACGAATTCGTTCAAGTTCACGTTCAAGTTCAAGTTCAAGTTCACGGGGTAAGAGCTTTGGTTGTGGCTCTGCCGCGCTGGGAAATCTGTGGATGGACCTTTTTCAGGGGGCTTCCGAAGAAACGCTTGACAAAAGCCGGGTTATGTAGTTACATTGTAGTTATGAAGCTGTTGGAGTTCCGATGGGATCCCCGAAAGGCGAAGCGCAACATCCAGAAGCACGGAGTGAGTTTTGAGGAGGCGCGATCGGTCTTTTATGATGAATCCGCGATTGAATTTTCCGATGAATCCCATTCGGAGCCAGGAGACCGTTTTCTGCTTCTGGGCCTGAGCCCATGGCCGTCTCCTGTTGGTGTGCCACTGCTACCGGGAGGATGAGGGAACCATCCGGATCATTTCGGCCCGCAAGGCCACGAAAGCTGAATCCAAACACTATCGGAGGAACTGAGATGAAAAAAGCATACGACCTTTCCAAGATGAAATCGCGGCCCAACCCGTATGCCAAAAGGCTCAAGAAACAAATCACCCTGCGACTGGACCCGGCGATCATTGAATATTTCAAGGAGCTGTCGGCCGAAAAAGACATCCCCTATCAGTCCTTGATCAATTTATATCTTCAGAATTGCGCCGCGACCCATCGCCGGCTGAAAATGTCCTGGTCGCCGTGACCGCAGATTTTTTTAACATAAAGACACCAAGGCACCCAAAAAGGCTTGAGGCGTGAGGCAGGAGGCAAGCGGCTATTCGGAATAGGAAGACACAAGCAATCCTGAAGTCTCTGGAAAATCCGAAACCTCCAGCCTCAAGCCTCTTGCCTCAAGCCTCTTCCATTCTTTTCGTGTCCTTGTGCCTTTGTGTTTAATTCTTCAGGACGCTCAGAAAGCCGTCACCCGCAGGACTTCCTCGAAGGTGGTGATGCCCATGGCCAGCTTCTTGATGGCGCACTCCCGGAGCAGCATCATCCCGTCTTCCACCGCGGCCTTGCGCAGCTCGGATGAGTCGGCCCGGGCGTTGATCAGCTTCTTCTGCTTCTCGTTCATCTCCAGCACCTCGAACAGCCCGGTGCGGCCGAAATAGCCGGTCTGGCGGCAGTCCAGGCAGCCCTCGCCGTAAAACACCGGCAGCTTCTGCCCCGGGTCCTTGACCGGGAAGCGCAGCAGCTTCAGATCCTCCGGCCCGAGCAGGGTTTCCTTTTTGCAGTGGGGGCAGATGTTGCGCACCAGGCGCTGGGCCACGGTGCCGATCAAGGTGGAGGAGATCAGGAAAGGCTCGACGCCCAGATCCAAGAGCCGGGTGACCGCGGTCGCCGCATCGTTGGTATGCAAAGTTGAAAAGACGAGGTGGCCGGTGAGCGCGGCCTGGACCGCGTTCTGGGCCGTCTCGAAGTCGCGGATCTCGCCCACCATAATCACGTCCGGGTCCTGGCGCAGAATGGTGCGGAGCGAGGAGGCGAAGGTGATGTCAATTTTGGGCAGGACCGCCACCTGGTTGAACTCGTCGTAGACCATTTCGATCGGGTCCTCGATGGTGGTGATGTTGATCTCCGAAGTGGAAAGCGCCCGGAGCGCGGAGTAAAGGGTGGTGGTCTTGCCCGAGCCGGTGGGGCCGGTGACCAGGATCATGCCGTGAGGCCGGGAGATGAAGGTGTTGAACAGCTCGAACTCCCGCGGGAAGAAGCCGAGGTCCGAGAGGTCCTGCATGATCACTTCGGGATCGAAGATCCGCACCACCACCTTTTCGCCGAAGGCGACCGGGAGCGTGCTGATTCTAAGCTCGACCTCCTTGTTCCGGTGCTCGGTCTTGATCCGGCCGTCCTGGGGCCGACGCTTCTCCGCGATGTCGAGCCGGGCGAGGATCTTGATCCTGGCCACGATCGCGGCGTGCACCGGCTTGGGAATCTGGTGGATGTCGTGGAGCACGCCGTCAATCCGGAAGCGGACCAGGGAGTAATCGCGCTTGGGCTCGATGTGGATGTCCGAGGCCCGCTGGTCATAGGCGTAGCGGAAGAGGTATTCGACCGCGTTGATGATGGGCTGGTCCGCGGCGTCCATCGCCTCGGCCGGCTTCATCTTCACGTATTGCTCGAGGTTGCCGAGGTCGAAGCTGGGCTTGAGCTCGCGGGCCGCGGCGGTGACCGAGGTGCGGAAGCCGTAAAACTCGTTGATGATCTTGAGGATGTCCGAGCGGGTGGCCAGCACCACTTCGAGCTCGCAACCGGAAGCGTGCTTGAGCCCGTCCAGGCCGTCCTGATCCAACGGGTCGTCCACCGCCACCGTGATCACGTTGTCCGCCTTGGCGATGGGCACGATGGTGTGCTTGCGCGCGAAGGGCCGGGAGATGGTCTGGGTGACCAGTTCCATGTCCAGCTTGAGCGGGTCAATCTTGACGAAGGTCATCCCGGTCTCTTTGGCCAGCGCCTGCTGGATCAGGTCTTCGCTCACCTGGCGGGTGGGGTCCGAGAGCAGCGGCAGCTTGAGCGAGGCAATCACCTCGGCCGCGGAGATGCTCGCGACCACCGGCGCCTTGTGCGCCGAGAGCTGGAGCTCGCGCCGCTCTTTTTGCAAGCGCGCCCGCTGCTCCCGCTCCTTGACCATCACCTCTTTGCGCTGCGCGTCGGTGATCATCCCTTCCCGCACCAGGAGTTGGCACAGGTACTGGGTGGTGATCACCAGGTGCTCCGGGATCAGGTTTTTTCCCGCGTTCTTGTCGCGGCTGGGGGGGCCGGCCATCAAGGTCTCCTTTGGCTGGGGGCCTGGTCATTATTGCGGTTAGCTTTCACAACGATTCCATCTTACCCTATCTTTAGACGGCAGGCAACGGCGGGGCGGAGCAAGAAAATATCAGGAAAAAGAGAAACATCCGCAGATTGCGCAGATTACGCAGATTAGGAGAAAGAAAAAGGAAGCTCTATTCAAAAGAACGAACGAACAAGATCTTCTCTTCCGGCTTCGCCAACACATCGTTCTTCCTTCTTAAAATCTGCGAAATCTGCGCAATCTGTGGATATATTCTTCTTCTTTCCTCCCTGCTCTTTCTGGGTTGCGGTCGGGCGGAATTTCGTCAATAATGATGGGCATGATTCTGCGGATTTTCAAAAGCCCCTGGCTTTCAATCGCCGGCCGGCTGGTCCTGGGCGCGACCTTCATCTGGTCCAGCATCCACAAGATCAAAGACCCGGTGGCGTTTGCGCTCCTGGTCTATGACTACGAGATCCTGCCGGGCCAACTGGTCAATCCCTTCGCCTACAGCCTGCCCTGGGTCGAGCTTGGAAGCGGCGTGCTGATCCTGCTTGGCCTTTTCACCCGGGTCGCGGCCGGCGCCCAGTTCCTGATGCTCTCAAGCTTTGTCATCGCCATCGCGGTCAACCTGTTCCGCTCCAAGGTGCTGGGCTGCGGCTGCTTCAGCGAGGAAGGCGGCAGCACCATCGGCTGGGACCTGGTCGGCCGCGACCTCGGCATGATGCTCTGGGCTGCCCAAATCTTCCTCTATTCCCGGCGCCGCCTGGCCCTGGGACCGTGGCTGTGGGGGAAGATCAGGAAGCAGGAGAAGATTTAAACACAGAGCGCACAGAGGGCACGGAGAGGTCCAATCCGTTTCTTTTCGCCGGCGCTTGAATTGGAAAGGGCAGTCCCCTATACTAAGGGTGAACGGCGAGGAACCATGACCACAGACCCGGAAATCCGAAAAACCATTTTGGCGATGGTCGAAAAGATCAAGCGCGAATACCGGCCGGAGAAGATTATCCTCTTCGGCTCTTATGCTTACGGCCGGCCGGGCCGCGACAGCGACCTCGATTTTTTGATCGTCAAACAGACCTCCGAGAGGAGGATAGATCGGAGAGTGGCAGTCGCGGCGATTGTTTCCGAGCTCAATTATTTCATCCCGGTCGAGCCGATGGTTCTGACCCCGGGAGAGATAGAAGAACAGTTAAAGAAAGGGAATCAGTTTATCCAGGAGATCCTTGAAAAGGGCGAGGTCCTTTATGGCGCATAAAGAGTCCCTCGATCCTTCGGCCTGGTTCGGCATCGGAGATAAGGACTTGAAACGAGCGCGCTTGCTCCTCGGAGCAGACGACCTCGAAGGCGCCGGCTTCAATCTTCAGCAGGCGGTCGAAAAATATCTCAAAGGCTATCTTTTGTCCCGAGGATGGAAACTGAAGCGGATTCATGACTTGGACGTTCTGGTTCGCTATGCCATCCAATACGATCCTTCCTTCGCCGGGTTCAAGCCGTCCTGCCAAAAGATTACCCAGTATTATTTTGAAGACCGCTATCCGGAAATGATGCCCCCGGAGTTGGACAAGAAAGACCTCGTGGAATCTCTGCGCGCGGCCGAGGAGATCATCGCCAAAATCAAGACCCTGGTCAAATGAGGAGCCTCCCTGCCTCTGGGCAGTGTGCACCGTGCACTGACCACTGTCCACTTTTCCCCTCATTCCACCCCGCCGTGCTGGCGGAGATAGTCGGCAACTTCCGGATACTCGCCTTGCGGAAGCGAAGATAATGGAGTCCCGCCGTATTCGTGCCGGGCGTTGACATTTGCTCCTTTCTTCAGGAGCAACTTGACCACATCCAAATGACCTTCAGCTGCCGCTATATGCAACGGTGTCAATCCACTATCGCTCCTCGCATCTATGTATGCGCCTTTGGAGATTAAAAACCTGGCGACCTCCAGATGGCCGTTCTTTGCCGCAAAATAAAGAGGAGTTAAATATAATCCACAACATATAATATCAGTTTTCATCCTTTCTCTAGAATTAACATTTGCTCCTCTTGTAACCAGCAGTTTAGCTAATTCAAGGTTCCCGTCTTGGGCAGCTAAATGCAAGGGATTCACGACTACCAGACCTGGTTCACCCTTACATAAGGCATCAACTAATTTTGGATCCTTATCCAGAAGCCGCTTGACCTCCTCTAGGTTTCCGACTTTAGTCGGCTCACAGATATCTGGCCTGGCTTCCCCAATTCCCCCATGCTTTCGCAGCAAATCCGCAACGACTTCTTGTTTGTCCTCCAACGCGTGGGCCAGGGGCGTTTCACCCTCACGGTCTTTGGCATTAACCTCCGCGCCGTGGGCCAGGAGTAATTCGACTAACTCCGGTCTGCCTCCTTGCGCGGCCCAATGGAGGGGGGTTTCTCCATGCTTGTCCCTGGCATTTACATCCGCCCCATGTTCGAGGAGAAGTTTGACTATCTCCTCATTTTCTTCTCCCACGGCCCAATCGGTCGCCCAGTGGAGTGGCGTTCGATTCATGTTATCTCGAGCATTCACCTCTGCTCCCTTGGCCAAAAGCAGGGCCACCGTTTCTTTATCATTGCTATAAAATAAAGAAGTATCACCTCGTTTATCCTTGGCATTGACGTCGGCGCCATCTTTCAGGAGGACCTCTATAACCTCACTTCTTTCCATGCATAACGCCCAATGCAAAGGAGTCATACCTCGGTCATCCGTGATATTGACCTCGGCTCCATTCTGGATGAGTAAATCTGCCATGCCTTGATGGCCTCTTATTGCTGATATATGCAAAGGAGTAACCTGACCATTTATATAATATTTACGTTTGGCATTAACATCCGATCCTCTGGACAGGAGCATTTTTACAATTTCTTGATTTCCCATGAGAGCCGCTAGATACAAGGGACTGACCTGCTCTTCATCTACCGCCTTTGGATCAGCGCCTTTGGAAATAAGAAATTTCGCTGTTTCCGGGTGGTCCTTTTCCAATGCCAAATGGAGCAAGGTCTCATCATCTTCGGTCTTGGCTTCAATCAATTTTGGATCTTTAGCTAAAAGAGCTTTAACCCTGGTCAAATCACCTGAGGAGACCGCTCCGAAAATTTCTCCTCCAACTCCCCCATGCTGCCGTAAAATTCCTATGATTTCTTTTTGATCTTTTTCTTCGATTTCAAACCTCCTTGGATCTAGTTGGATCGCAAGACTCAACGGAGTATTGCCTCGATCGGTTCTGGCATTTACATCCGCGCCATGGGTGAGGAGAAACAAAACCGCCTCCTTGCTTCCGCTGCTTTGAATTGAATGAAGAGGTGTAAATCCCTTATTATCTTTGGCATTGATATCCAATCCCTGGGCCAGTAGGGATTCGACTAATACTCTATTTAAACCCTTATCATGCCATAATTCATAGAAAGCTTTATGTAAAGGAGTCTTGCCCTCATTGTCTTTAACGTTGGCTTGAGCGCCATGAGCTAGAAGCAGTTGAAGGACATCGTAATTTCCAACGCAAGCCGCTACATGGACTGGCGTTTGGCCGCAACTATTTTTGGCATTCACATCCGCCCCATGAGCCAATAGGCTTCCTATGATAAGCTGATTGTTATTTCTAATCGCAAGATCTAATGCAGGCTGACTTCCATAACATCCGCAAAGGCCACTCGGCCACCCTTCCTCAATATGTGGGCACCAATCCTCTTCTTGGTTTTCATTTGACTTTGTTTCCTGGATTTTTGCCGCTTCCTTAAACTCAGGGTTGAAATTTACATCCGCTCCTCTTTGAATCAACAATTCTACCAGGTTAGCGGTATTTCGGTCCTTTTCAAGGTTTATAGCGATCTGGAGCGGAGTTGCGCCAAGAGAAATACTGGCGTTTATATCTGCTCCATGATTAAGAAGAATGTTGATGGTAGGCTCGTTATGACCGCACCAAACGGCCTGATGCAAAGGGGTTTGCCCATATTTATCCTTGGCATTGACCTCCGCGCCTCTGCTTAAAAGGAATTTGACCATTTGCTCATTGCCGCAGTAATAAGCCGCCCAATGCAAGGGCGTCATCTCATCCCGATCCCGGGCATTGACCAGCTCCGGATGTTGGCGTAGAAGTTTTTTGACCGCCTTGATTGCCCCGTCGGCCGCGGCGTCGTTGATCTCATTTCTGGGATTGGGCAATTCATTCGGATTTTGAACACAATGAACCCGCGCGTGGCTGGACACGCCAAATGCCAGCACCAGCCCGATGATCCATGCTTTTCTTCTCATCTCCGGCTCCTTCTGGTTAGGGCCTCATTTATCCAAACAGTCTCGGTTCAGATCGAGCTTAGTTTAGCCGGTGAGCAAGATAAATTCAAGGCTGTTCAGATTGACAGTGCTCCTTAAATTACATACCCTTAGGTTAGGCAATGCAAAAGGAGCGATCCGTGAGCTTTGAGACAATCGAGTGGAAGAACGGCCAAGTGGTGATGATAGACCAGCGGGTGCTGCCGCGGGAGGAGAAGTATCTGGCGTTCAGCACGGCGGAAGAGGTGGCGCAGGCCATCGAGCAGATGGTGATCCGAGGCGCGCCCGCTATCGGGGTGGCTGCGGCGATGGGGCTGGCGCTCGGGGCCTTCGAGCTGGCCAAGCTCCCGGCCAAAAGTTTTTTTCGCGGCTTTTACCTGGTCTGCGAGCGGATGAGCAAGGCCCGGCCCACCGCGGTCAACCTGTTCTGGGCCATCGAGCGGATGAAGCGGCTGGTCGAGGCGCACCCGTCGGAGTCTCCGGCGCGGATCGCGGAGCTGTGCGCGGCCGAGGCCAAAGCCATGCGAGAGGAAGACATCGCGATCAACCGCCAGATGGGTAAAAACGGCGCCCGCTTTCTGGCCGACGGCGACACCGTGCTCACCCACTGCAACGCCGGCGCGCTGGCTACGGCCGGATACGGCACGGCTCTCGGGGTCATTCGAGCGGCCATCGAAGCCGGCAAAAAGGTGAAAGTCATCGCGGACGAGACCCGGCCGTTTCTGCAAGGGGCGCGGCTCACGGCCTGGGAACTGCAGAAGGACGGGATCCCGGTCACGGTCATCTGCGACGACATGGCCGGGAGCCTTATGCAAAAGGGAATGATCCAGAAGGTGATCGTGGGGGCGGACCGGATCGCCCGGAACGGCGACGCCGCCAACAAGATCGGCACCTACCCCCTCTCGGTGCTGGCCCGGGAGCACGCGATTCCCTTCTACGTGGCCGCGCCGATCAGCACCATTGACCTCGAGTGCGAGAGCGGCGCCGAAATCCCGATCGAAGAGCGGAATCCCCGCGAGGTGACCCACGTCTTTTCCGAGGCGATTACGCCGGCCGGCGTGCCGGTCCTTAACCCCGCCTTTGACGTGACCCCGGCTAAAAACATCAGCGCCCTCATCACCGAGCGCGGGGTGGCGGAGCCGCCCTCGGAAAAAACGGTGCGGGGACTGTTCCGCTGATTCTTTACCTCAGGCCGGCCGGGCCTGGAAAAGATGTAAGGAGGCTCACATATGAAATCTTGTTCGGCCAACCTTTTTGTCCTCGGCGCTTTCGGCCTGATCGCGATCTCGACGGTGATTGCGGCGGAGCGCTTGCCCCGCGCCCGGCTCGCGGACCGGGTAAAAAATCAGGCGCTCAACCTGGCCATCCGGGGCGTCATGAAAATAATGCCCCGGCCCCTGGTGGACCCCAAAATTGACCACCCCGCGGAACCCTTCTCCTACTTTGTCAAGCCCAGCCAGCAACTGGGGCTGCCCGGCCGGCCTTCCCCCAGCCTGCTCCCCACCGGCACCGGGCTTTTGGCGCTCGCGCAAACCCAACCCGGCGAGATTTACGCCACCCAGGTCACGCCCGAAGGCCATCTCTACACCGGCGCCGCAGAGCTGGTCTTCTTCGCTGGAGATCCGCTCCAACCCATCAACCAGCGCATCCGCACGCTCCGCCGCGGTTACCTGCCCTGCGTGCAGATGGAGGTGGAAAAGGACGGGATCAAGTTTCGGATCGAGGCCTTCCAGTTCTGGCTGGGCGAGGAGATGAAATCGCCGCCCGTGAATTTCATTCGCGTCACGGCCAGAAACGAAGGCGCCAAGCCCGCGGAGAGTCGCTTCGCCGTGGGCTTCGAGTTCGGCGGCGGCGACCACCGGCCCACGCAACTGGTCCAGGAAAAATTCTCGCGGGACTGGAAATACGAGATGGGCGGGCAGGCCGCGCTCCGCGACGGGAAAATTATCTATGCCTGGGACACCAACCCTTCGCTCAAGCTCGCCCGCCTGGACCGGAGTTATGCCGAACCCTTCCGCCTCCGCGATCCGCATGAGGCGGGGAGCCTCGCGGCTTACGACCTCGCCTTGGCGCCGGGAGCCGAGTCGCAACTGGTCTTCAAGATGCCCCATTACCCGCTGGCGCCGGATCGTCTTGCAGAACTGAAAGCAGCCGGCTTCTCCGATTATCAGGCCCGGCTGGACCGCTATTGGGACGGGCTGCTCGCCCGGGGCGCCTTGCTTTCCATCCCCGAGGTCAAGGTGAACGACGCGAGCAAATCCTACCGGGTGCACAACCTGATGTGCATGGACCTGCTCGCGGACAACGAGATCGAGCAGCACGTCAACCGGTTCCATTACAATCACTTCTGGCTCCGCGACGGCGCGTTCTTCGCCCGCATGTACGACCTCTGGGGCTTCCCCGACATCGCCGAAAAAGAGCTTCGCCATTTTTTGAAGTATCAGGACGCGAGCGGAAATTTTGTCTCCCAAAAGGGCCAGCTCGACGGCTTCGGCCAGGCGCTGTGGGCCATGGGCGAGCACGTCCGCCTGACCGGCGACGCCAGGTTCGCGCGGGAGCTGTTTCCCGCGGTGGAGCGAGCGGTGAAGTGGTTCGAGCAAGCCACGGCCCAGGACGCCTGGGGCCTGATGCCGCCGACCAGCGCGCTCGACAACGAGATGATCATCGGCCGCTACACCGGCCATAACCTGTGGGCCCTGGCCGGGATCTCCGGCGCCGTGGCGGTGGCCCGGGCCGCGGGGGAAGAGGCCGCGGCTGACCATTTCCAGAAAGTGCACGACGATTTCTCCCATCATTTCCTCGAGCTGCTCCGACAGGTGGCGGCGAAGAACGACGGCCTGATTCCGCCGGGGATGGACGTGCCGGGCGGGACCGACTGGGGCAACCTGTTCGAGGTCTGGCCGGAGGGGTTGCTCGATCCCGGCGATCCCCTGATCACCGCGACCTTCGCCCATTACCGCGGCGAGCATTATGCAGAAGGGATTGCGACCTACCAGGCCTCGCTCCACCATTACATCACCGAGCGGGTGGCGGAAATGGCCTTGCGCCGGGGCGAGCAGGAATTGGCCATTTCAGATTTGTATGGAATGCTCCTGCACACCGGCTCCTGCCACGAGGGCTTCGAGTGGACCGTGTTCCCCTGGGACGGCCGCGACTATTGCGCCCGCGTGCCGGGTTACAAATTCTGCAACTTCCCGCCCCACGGCTGGTATGCAGCATTGTTGAATACCTTGCTCCGGAACCTGCTGGTGCGCGAAGACGGCGCCACCCTGCACCTGCTCTCCGCGCTCTCGCCCGAATGGACCAGGCCCGGCGACGTGATCGAGTTCCAGAACGGGCCCACTTATTTCGGCCCGGTCAGCCTGGAAGTGAAGTCTTCCGAGCAGGGCGCGGTGATCAAATTCACACCCGCTTTCCGCAAAAATCCGCAGGCCATCCTGGTCCACCTGCCCGATTACGTCAAGGCAACCGAGGTCAAGGTTAACGGCCAGGCGTCGGAGATATCCAGAGACGGAACTCTTGCCATCGGACCGGAGGCGTCGGAGATCTTCGTGACCTGGCAGCGCCAGGCCGGCGCGGACCTGAGCTACCAGAAAGCGGTGGCTGATTACAAAACTGAATACCAGCGGAAGTGGGAAAGTCGGCACCGCTCAAAATAGCGGGCGGAACGAACGGTCCCGGCTCCGGCGGCACTCGGTAGCGGCCATCATCGCCGGCGGCCTAAAATTGATCCTTCAGTCTCAATAGCTCCGGCTGACCGGGCTCCTGCGCCAGGCCTTCGGCAATCACCTGGCGGGCCTCGGCCGTCCTCCCCTGTTGACGCAAGAGTTCAATCAGCGCCAACCGCATCTCCAGGTTGGCCGGAAATATTTTCAGCCCGGCCTGCAATTCCTGGATGGCCAAGTCAAATTCTTTGAGGTTCCGGTAGACCATGCCCAGGTTGAACCGCGCCGGGGCCAGGTCCGGGGTTTTCCGGGCAACCTCTTCCAGCAGGCGGCGGGCCTCAGCCAGATCGCGCTCCCGGAAAGCGATCTCGGCCAGGTTCATCTCGGCCACGGTGTAATTGGGATCCAACCGGAGCGCGGCCTCGTACTCGTGGCGGGCCAGGCTGGGGTCATGCTTGTTCATGGCAAAGACGCCGAGCAGGTTGTGGCCTTCGGGCCGCTCCGGAATCTGGGGCACCGCGGCTCGCCAGTAGCGGTACCCGTTCTGCCAGACGCGGTTGCGGCCGGCGGTCAGGCCGAGAAGCTCGAGCGCGATCAGCCCGGCCAAGCCGATGGCCAAGCGAGGCGAGCGGCCGCGGGCCAGGTAAACCGTTCGGGCCAGGAACAGACCGGCAAAGAAGCTGGGCAGATACAGGAACCGCTCGGCCATCAGGGTGGGGAAGGAAATCAGGTGCGCCATGGGCAGAAGCGCGATGGCCAGGCCGAAGCAGTCGAACGCGAACCCCGGTCGGCGGCGCCGGCCCAGAGCCGCGAGGGCCGCGAGCAGGATCAGTCCGAGGAGCGCCAGGAGTCCGAGGCCGGCGTCCACTCCGTTTTTGAAAAGCTGGTCGTAATAGTAATCGAGCCGCAGCGGATAGGGAAAGAAGAGGAGCCGCAGATAGGTCCAGGCCACGCCCGCCATGGTCAGAATCCGAAAGGCCGGGGTTTTCCCCGCGAAAAAATTGGGAGCCGGGGCTGGCCCGGGCGTGGTGAGGGCCTGGTGGCGGAGGCAGAAGTAGAGGAAGAGCACAACCAGCAGCAGCGAAAAGTAGAGCAGGCGGTTGCGGTCGAGGCGCTTTCTCATCAGGCGGTCGCTGAGAAACAACAAGGCCGGAAAGACCACGGCCACTTCCTTGGCCAGCAGGGCCAGCAAGAAAGCCAGGAGCGAGAGGAGCGGCTTGGGCCGGAAAGGCGGGCCGCCCTCCAGCGCCAGGATCCATGCCGCGAAGAGGAAGAGGGCCGCGAAGAGGTCGGTGCGGCCGGAGATCCAGGCCACGGTTTCAGTGTGGATCGGATGCAGGGCGAAGAAGAGCCCGGCCAGGGTGGCGGTGTCGGGAAAGAGTTTGCGGGCCAGTTGAAACGCGAGCAGGCTGGCCAGTACGTGCCCGATCAGGTTGGTGAGGTGAAAGGGCCAGGGACTGCCGCCGCTGATCGAGTAGTCGAGCGCATACAGGAGCGAGATGAGCGGCCGGTAATAGATGATCCCGGTCTGGCCGGGCCAGAACGGGCGGGTGAAAAAGGCGGGCAGGTTGCGGAGTGAGTGGAGCGTCGTGTCCTGCAGCACCAGGAAATATTCGTCAAAGGCAAAGCCGTGGCCGAGGGTCGGAGCATAGGCCAGGCCCGCGGCCAGCGCGATGAGCAGCGCCGGCGGGAGCCATCGCCCGGGTTCAGCGGGGTTGCGCGGTCGGGCCGAGTTCATGGGCTGACGTTTGCTCCAGAATTTGGCGCGCGGTCACGTCGCCGGGCCGATAGCGAAGCACGGCCTCGGCTTCCTGCCGCGCCGTCTCGCGCTCGCCTCGCTCGAGGGCGATGCGGGCGAGATAGAGGTGAGCCTCGGCGTTGCCGGGTTCGTAGCGCGCGGTTTCTCGGAAGCTCTCGCGGGCGCGGGCGAGGTCGTTCCGTTGCCAGTAGATCATACCGATGCGCTCGTAGGCCTCGGCATCGGCGGGCCATTGCCGGATGATCTGCTGGTACTCGGCCAGGGCCTGGTCCAGCTTGCCATCTCGGCGCAAAAACTCGGCGTAAAGAAAGCGGGTCGGGATGTTGGCGGGATCGAGTTCGAGGGCGCGGCGGAAAAGCTCCTTCGCACGATCTTCCCGGCTTTGGTCCCAGCTCAGCCAGGCCAGGCCGGTCAAGGCCAGGGAATAGTTCGGCTCTTCCTGCAGGGCCTGGCGATAGGCCATCTCCGCCTGGTAATAGGCGCCGCGACTCAAAAAGGCATTGCCGATGTGATAGTACTCCTCGGCATTGGTGTGGCGGGGCACGGGCCGGGACCAGTGACTGGCCAGGTCCACCGCCGCCAGAAAGACCGCGGCCAGGCCGAGCCGGCGAAAATCGCGGCCGCGGATGAGCCGGCCGAGCTCGGCCGCTCCCTGACCGGCAAAAAGACAGAGCGCCGGCAGGATCGGCATGCGGTAGCGGCTGCTGACCACGGTGGCCACGATCATTGCCGCCCCGGAGCCAAGGGAAATGAAGAGGAGCGCGGGAAAGGGGTTGCGCAGCAGGACCATGCCGAGCAGCGCCAAGGCCAGCACCAAGGCAAAGCCGGGGAGCGGCAGCGACAGGGTGCGATACTGGCGGCGGAAAAATTCGGGATCAAAGGTGGCGCGGATCTCGCGGGCGTTGAAGAGGAGCGCGAGCTTGCGGAGCTGAAGGCGGAAGAATTCCGCCGGCTGGGTGCGGGCGAACTCCAGCACCTTTTTCGCGAAGAAGCGGTCCTGGGCCGAAGCAGTCTGCGCTTGGGCCTCGAGGATGGGCTTGGCCAGGAGTTGGTCCCAGTCGCCGGTGGGCCGCACGTTGGGAGTGCCGTCGGCTGATGCGTTGTTGCCCAGGTAGAAGTTCAAACCGCCGTTTCTCTGGATCAGCACGAAATCATGCCCGGCGCGCCAGTTCTGGAAAGTGACCGGGGCGATGAGGATGGCCGCGGCCAGGAGCAAGAGGCCGGCCGGCTTCAGCGCCGGACGGGTCAGGGGCTTGGGCGTGAAGACCAGCAGCCAGACGCAGAGCGCGGCCAGGAACGCCAGGATGGCGGGCCAGGTGTCCGCGGAGAGTCCGAGCAGCGCGCCGGCCAGCAGCCAGGGCCAGTCTTTGCCCGAGCGCCGGCCGTAATCCAGGGCCAGCAGCGTGCCGAGGTCGAGGCTGAGGATCAGGTTGGTGTTGAAGAGCATGCCCTCGAAATAAATGAAGGTCCAGACCGTGGCGACTAAAAACGCGGCCACGGCTCCGGCGGTGCGATCAAAAATTGCGCTTCCCAGGCGATAAACCAGATAGACATTGAGCAAGCCCAAAACGAACTGCGCCCAATAGGCCGCGGCATAGCTGCCCTGGAAGAGCGCGTAGATCAGGGCCAGGAAAAAAGCGTAACCCGGACCATGAATGGGGATGGAACTCCAGGCGATCTGGCCGGCCGCGAGGTCGCGCGCCGTGGTGTCGTATTCGAGCGCGTCCAGGTCCGGCGCGTTGAAGAAGGGGCTGTGCCTGAGCTCGAAGTAAAAAGCCAGCCGGAGCAGGAAGCCGAGGAGCAGACAGCAGAGGACGGGATGGTTGCGAAGGAATCGCCACCCCGCAGTCAGCACCGGCACGGCAGGCAAGCGATCAGTCCCGCAAGGGAGCGAAGGAGCTTGGCACGGCGGCTCAGCTCCGTTTCAGGTAGCTTTCGATGATCTTGTTTTTCTGGATCTTGCCGGTCGCGGTCTTGGGGAAGCCCTCTACGAACTCGACCCGCCGGGGGCATTTGTAGTTGGCGAGGTGCGCCTTGCAGTAGTCAATCACCTCTTGGGCTTTCAGCTCGTGGCCGGGCTTGAGCACGACGAACGCGCTCACCTCTTCGCCCCAGATTTTATCGGGCAGGCCCACCACCGCGGCTTCGGCGATGGCCGGGTGCCGATACAGCGCCTCCTCGATCTCCTTGGGATAGATGTTCTCGCCGCCGCGGATGATCATCTCCTTCTTGCGGCCGACGATGAAAATATAGCCGTCTTCGTCAAGGTAACCCAGGTCGCCGGTATGGAGCCAGCCGCCGCGCAGGGTCTCGCGGGTGGCTTCCTCGTTCTTGTAGTAGCCCTGCATCAGGTTCTCGCCCCGGACCACGATCTCGCCGATCTGGCCGGCCGGCAGCTCGCGGTCCCGGTCGTCGAAGATCTTCAACTCCTGGCCCTCGAGCGGCACCCCGATCGAGCCGATCTTGCGCTTGCCCCCGAGCGGGTTGATCGAGCTGGCGCAGGTGCCCTCGGAAAGCCCGTAGCCCTCGAGGATGAAGGCCTTGTACTTGCGCTCGAAGGTCTCGAACACCTCGACCGGCATGGGCGCGGCCCCGCAGATGCAGAAGCGGAGCTGGGAGAGGTCGTACTGCTCGGCGTCGGGCAGGTTATTCAATATCGCATAGACGGTGGGGACCCCGGAGAAGGCGGTGGCCCGGTAGCGGGCGAGCCGGGGCAGGAAGTCCTTGGGCGAGAAGCCCTTGAGTAAAATCATCGAGCCGCCGGCGTAAAAGGGGCTGACGGTGGTGACGATCTGGCCGTTGACGTGAAAGAGCGGCAGGATGCAGAGGAAGCGGTCTTTCTCGGTCATCTGCGCCGCGGCCGCCACCTGGCGCGCGTTGACGATGTAATTCTTGTGGGTGAGCAGCACGCCCTTGGGATAGCCGGTGGTGCCGGAGGTGTAGATGATCCCGGCGATGTCGTCCTCCTTGACCTCGCGCTCCTCGAACTTCTTGGGCGGCTCGAGTAATTCCTGGAACAAGGTCGTGCCCGGGATTTCCTCGTCCAGCATGATCACTTCTTTAAGCTCCGGACAGTTGGGCCGGACCTGCGCCACCAGGTCTTTGAACTCGGGCGAGGTGATCAGGATCTTGGCGTCCGAGTTCTTGAGGATGTACTGGGCCTCGTCGGCCTTGAACTGAGAGTTGATCGGCACCAGCACCGCCCCGGCCGCAGTGACCCCATAGAAGCAATAGACATATTCGGGGCGGTTGTAGAGGAGGATGCAGACCTTGTCGTCCTTCCGGATGCCGCGCCGGATCAGGTGGTGCGCGATCCCGAACGCGATCTGGCGCAGCCCCTCGTAGGAGATCTCCAGGTCCTCCCAGTACAGGTAGGTCTTCTTCCCGAGCTTTTTCGCTCGCTCGATTAACAGGTCCTTCAAAGTCATGAACACCCCTCCTCGCTTCGGCCAATGACCGGTCAGCCGAAATGCTCTGGTATGGGAGATTCTATGCTAAGTGAGCGGAATGTTCAAGCAAGAAGAGCAAGAGGCATCAGGCATCGGACGTCAGGCTTGAGGCTTCGGAGAAGAAATCAGGACAGAACACATTGGTGGGACAGACATTCTTGTCTGTCAATTGCCAGGATCCTCGTCACCAGGGTAGCCGCGACCGAAGAGCGGTTGCGGCTACAAGGTTGGTGGTCAATCCAAAATCAAAAATCTAAAATCAAAAATTCTTTTGCCTGCTGCCCAAAGCCTGACGCCTCTTCTTTCTCTGTGCTCTTTGTGTCTCTGTGGTTCACTTCTTTTTCTTCCGAGTAAAAGTCAGGCCATGCCCAGGGTCGGCGTCCACCCGGACGGTGTCGCCTTCTTTGAATTCGCCTTCGAGGAGCTTGAGGGCCAGGGGGTCCTGCAGCTCGCGCTGGATGGCGCGTTTGAGCGGCCGGGCGCCGTATTGGGGGTCCCAGCCTTCCTCGGCCAGGAAGGATTTGGCCTGGTCGGTCAATTCCAGCTCGAGCTTGCGCTCGGCCAGGCGGCCGCGCAGGTGCTGGAGCTGGATCTCGATGATCCGGGCGATGTGCTCGCGGTCGAGCGAGTGGAAGAGGATGATCTCGTCCACCCGGTTCAGGAACTCGGGCTTGAAGTGGGCGCGGAGCTCTTCCAGCACCCGCTCGCGGACCCGGTCCACGTTGTCGTCGGTGACGGTGCTGAGGTATTCGGTGCCGATGTTGGAGGTCATGATGACAACGGTGTTCTTGAAGTCCACGGTGCGGCCGTGGCCGTCGGTGAGCCGGCCGTCGTCGAGCACTTGCAGAATTGAATTCCAGACCTCGGGGTGGGCCTTTTCGATCTCGTCGAAGAGCACCACCGAGTAAGGCCGGCGGCGGACGGCCTCGGTGAGCTGGCCGCCCTCGTCGTAGCCCACGTAGCCGGGCGGGGCGCCGATCAGGCGGGAGACGGTGTGGCGTTCCTGGTATTCGGACATGTCAATGCGGACCAGGTTTTGTTCGTCATCGAACAAAAATTCCGCCAGCGCGCGGGCGGTCTCGGTCTTGCCCACGCCGGTGGGACCGAGGAAAATGAAGGAGCCGATGGGGCGGTTGGGGTCGGAAAGCCCGGAGCGGGCGCGGCGCACGGCGTTGGCCACGGCCCGGAGGGCCTCGGCCTGACCGACCACGCGCCGGCCGAGCCGCTCCTCCATGCGCACGAGCTTCTGCATCTCGCTCTCCAGCATCCGGCTGACCGGGATGCCGGTCCACTTGGCCACCACCATGGCGACGTCCTCAGGCTCGACTTCCTCTTTCAGCATCTTGTGGCCCTGCTGGATTTCATTCAGCCGCTTCTGAGCCTGGGTTAGTTCTTTTTCAAGCGCCGGCAGGCGCCCGTAGCGGATTTCGGCCACCCGGTTAAGCTCGCCCTGACGCTCGGCCCTGCCCTCCTCGACGTGCAGCTCATCCATCTTGCTCTTGGCGGTGCGGATGGTCTGGATCGCCTGCTTCTCCTGCTCCCACTGCGCCTTCAGCCCCTCGGACTTCTCGCGCAGGTCGGCGATGTCTTTTTCGATGCGCTCGCGGCGCTCGGTGCTGGCGTTGTCCTTCTCCTTGCTCAGGGCCTGGCGCTCGATCTCGAGCCGGATGCGCTTGCGCTCGAGCTCGTCAATCTCGGCCGGCATGGAGTCGAGTTCGAGGCGCATCCGCGAGGCCGCCTCGTCCATCAGGTCAATGGCCTTGTCGGGTAAAAAGCGGTCGGTGATGTAGCGGTGGCTGAGGGTGGCCGCGGCCACCAGCGCACTATCCTGGATGCGCACCCCGTGGTGCACTTCGTACTTCTCTTTCAGTCCGCGCAGGATCGAGACGGTTTCCTCCACGGTCGGCTCGTCCACCAGGACCGGCTGGAAGCGGCGCTCGAGCGCAGCGTCCTTCTCCACGTATTTGCGGTACTCGTTGAGGGTGGTCGCGCCCACGCAGCGGAGCTCGCCCCGGGCCAGCATGGGCTTGAGCATGTTGCTCGCGTCCACCGCGCCCTCGGCCGCGCCGGCGCCGACGATGGCGTGCATCTCGTCAATGAACAGGATGATCCGGCCGCCCGCTTCGGCGATCTCGCGGAGCACGGCCTTGAGCCGGTCCTCGAACTCGCCCCGGTATTTGGTCCCGGCCACGAGCGCGCCGAGGTCGAGCGCGACGACCCGCTTGCGCTTCAAGCCCTCGGGCACGTCGCCGGCCACGATGCGCTGGGCCAGGCCCTCGACGATGGCGGTCTTGCCCACGCCCGGCTCGCCGATCAGGACCGGGTTGTTCTTGGTGCGGCGGGAGAGCACCTGCATGACGCGGCGGACTTCCTCGTCGCGGCCGATCACCGGGTCCATCTTGCCCTTGGCGGCCAGCTCGGTCAGGTCTTTGCCGTATTGCTTGAGGGCCTGGTACTTGGCCTCCGGGTTCTGGTCGGTGATGCGCTGGGCGCCGCGCAGGTCCTTGAGGGCCTTGAGGATGCCGTCGCGGGTGATGCCGGAGCGGCGCAGGATTTCGCCGGCCGGGGAAGAGTCCTCGGCCGCGGCCAGCAGGATGTGCTCGGCGCTCAGGTATTGGTCCTGGAGTTGCTCGGCCTGTTTCCAGGCCTGGTCCAGGACGCGGTTGAGGTTCGGAGTAATATAGACCTCGCCGGCGGCGCCGCCGGAGACTTTGGGAATTTGCGCCAGGCGCCCGGCCAGCTCGGAGGCGACGCGGCGGGGGTCGGCCCCGAGTTTTTGCAGGATGGGCGCGGCCAGCCCCTGCTCTTGCCCGAGCATGGAGAGCAGGAGGTGCTCGAGGTCCACCTGTTGATGGTCATGTTCCGCGGCCAAGGCCTGCGCTTTTTGCAGGGCCTCCTGGGTCATGACGGTGAGTTGGTCAGAGCGGATCATGCTGGCTTGCCTCCTTCACGCCGCATGGTAAGGGCGGGTTTGAAACCCGCCCCTACAAGGCTGTCAATCACTCCCGACGCTTAAAATGTAATCATGCTTTTGCGGAAGGCAAGCCAGCCAGGTTACTTTCCGCCTGGGAGGGGAAAGGCCAGGAAGAGCGAGGCGTCGCCGCGGCGGATGTAGAGACGGACCATGCGGCCGGACCGCAGGGCGCCGGCCACCCGGTCGAAGTCTTCCACGTTGCGGATGAAGGTGCGGTCAATCCGCTGAATCAAATCCCCTTGCTGAATGTCCTGCTGGCCGGCCGGGCCGTTGGAATCCACGGCCACCACCACCACGCCGGTCAGTCCCTGGTAGCCGAGTTCCTCGGCGGTCTCCGGAGTCAAATCTTTCACGCTCAGGCCCAGCGCGTTCTTGGCCGAGCCCTGAGGCCCCATGCGGGCGGCAAGCTCTTTTTCTTCGGGCATGGCTTCCAGGGTGAGGGATCGGGTTTCCTCTTTGCCGTTGCGCAGGACCTTGATCTCGGCCTTGCGGCCGACGCCGTAGAGCGCCGCGGCCGCGGGCAGGTCCGAGGAACTTTCAATCTGGGCGCCGGCAAAAGCGATGATGACGTCGCCCGGCTCGAGCCCGGCTTTTTCCGCGGGCGAGCCTTTGATGACCTGGGCCACCAAAGCTCCACGCGGCTGCTTCATGCCGAAGGATTCGGCCAGCTCGGGGGTGACTTCCTGGACGCTCACGCCCAGCCAGCTCCGCTCGACTTTGCCCTTTTCTTTCAACTGGGTCAGGATGGACTTGGCCAGGTTGATCGGAATGGCGAAGCCCACCCCCACGTTGCCGCCGGCGGGAGCGATGATGACGGAGTTGATGCCCACCACCTCGCCGGAGAGGTTGACCAGGGGCCCGCCGGAGTTGCCGCGGTTGATCGAGGCGTCGGTCTGAATGAAGTCGTCATAAGGCCCGATGCCCAGGCGCCGGCCCTTGGCGCTGACCACGCCCACGGTGAGGGTATGGCCGAATCCGAAGGGGCTGCCGATGGCGGCCACCCAGTCGCCGACCCTGAGCTGGTCCGAGTCGCCCAGCGCCACGGTGGGCAGGCCGGTCGCCGAGATTTTGATCAGGGCCACGTCGGTTTTGGGGTCCGCGCCGACCACCTCGGCCGTGTATTCCTTCTTCCCGTCCAGCCCGACCATGACCTTGACCTTTTCCATGTCCGCGACCACGTGGTTGTTGGTCAAGACGTATCCGTCTTCGGTGAGGATGAAGCCGGAGCCGACTCCTTCCTGGCGCATGCCCTTGGGGATGCCAAAGAAGAAAAATTCGGGCCCGGCCGGCGCTTTCAGCACCCGGCTGGAGTAAACGGTCACCACCGCGGGGCTCACCTTTTCGGCCAGGGGCGCGAAGGAAGAAGGAAGGTTACCGACCAGGGGCGCGGCGCCGCCTTTGGCTTCTTGCCAGAACGGGCGATGATCTTGGCTGAAAAGAGGCCGGCTGAAAAGCATCGCCCCCAAAACCACGGCGGCGAGCAAAGCGGATTTCATTTTCATGACTTAACTCCTTCGGGATAGGCTCCGACATATTTCATGCGCAGGTCATAGAGGATGTTATCTAAGAATTGAGTTTCCTCGGCGTCGAGATTGCCCTGGGTCTTCTGCCGGAGCAGACTGAGCAGATCAATGGTCTGCTTGGCCAGGGCGAGGTCTGCTTCCACCCGGCCGCTGACCGGATTCGGGATCAGTCCCAGGTGCATCAGGGCCGAGGTGCTGAGCGAGAGCAGAAAGGTGGGAAAGGTGATTTCGGGCAGAGGTCTGGTCTCCGCATGCGGCGAAGCGGGCGCCGCCTGGGCCGGCGCGGCTGCCGGCTGGGGAGGCGGGGATTCCGAGGAGGGGGCGGAACCGGCCGGGGAATCCCCGCTGATCCGGCGGTCGGTCACGGCAAAGCCTTGGTCTTTCTTTTCGTCATCCGACATCGAGCCACCTCCCGAATCTATCCTTTAGAAGCATCCCAGCCGAAAAAGATCCTCCCCGACCCCAAGGAAATACAAGGTCAGATAGAGCAACAGGGCCAGGAGCAGAACGCGTCCTGCCCAGTCCGCCCGGCGGAAAGAGGAGCCGTTCATTTTCTGGCGTCCTCGCCGCTCGGCCCGCCCCGCTGGCCGGGCAAGGGGATCTGGACCTCATCGGCTTGGCCTTCCAGATCGGGCAAGCTTTTGAGAAACTTCTGGATATCTTTCTCGGTCAAGGTGCCGTCGCGCAACTCCATTTCCAGAATGCGGACATCGAAAACTCGATCATTGCTTTCGGCCATCTTCACACACCTGCCTTAATGAGGATGATTAGGTTCCTGGGCTTTCTCCCTCAGGAACACGCTCCGGTCAGGAGGAATTTTCGGATAAAGGTCTCCGGGCGCCCACATCAGGGCGTCCCGTTTCCGATCCAGAACGAAGCATCCGTTCGGATTATCGGTGGCGCTGCCGATGGCCAGGTTCGCGATCTCCTGGCCGGCTTCGTAGAGCTGGATCACCGCCCGCGGCCGGTCGAGACCATAGGCGCCCAGGTCAGGATTCCGATCATAAATATAAGAACTATTGGCCGGAAATTGGATCAGGGGTTCTAAAATCCAAAAAACATTCGCCGATTCCGTTCCAGGCTGCTTGGTCCCTTCCAGGAACCAGGCTCCGGTCTTAGTTTTAGCCAAGGCGTACCC
>Ga0315282_10002757_pt1 | contig 31895 bp, 21 predicted proteins | sample YL17G07_20_MG_FD_203693 | JGI IMG/M metagenome (GOLD analysis project Ga0315282, IMG submission 203693) | Sediment microbial communities from Yellowstone Lake, YNP, Wyoming, USA - YL17G07_20 | ecosystem: Environmental > Aquatic > Freshwater > Lake > Sediment | place: USA: Wyoming | collected...
CAGGGACATCGCGCGGTTTGAAAACCGCGCGCCCAGGAGCAATAGGCGTATCCCGATCTTTACCTACGATTGCCGGATTGGGGGTCGATGCCGTCCGCCCCCAGGCCTCAGAGGATGAAGTCCGTGGACAGGAAGTGCGATTTGCGCTCGCGGACGATCTCGGTAATCAGGGCGCGGTTGATCTCCTCGTTCTTTGCCGCGACCAGGGTGCGGATCGCGAAGACGCGCAACGCGTCGGAGACGGAGAGCGTCCCCTCGGCTGAATCCTTGCGTCCGGTGTAGGGAAACGTGTCGGGGCCGCGCTGGCACTGGCTGTTGATGTTGACGCGGCAGACCTGGTTTACCAGCGGGTCGATCAACCTCGCGATCCGATCGGCGTCGGCGCCGAAGATGCTGACCTGCTGGCCGAAGTTGGACTCGGCGACGTAGCGCACCGGGGTCTCGATGTCGTCGAACGCCGCGACGGGAATCACCGGGCCGAACTGCTCCTCGCGCCACAGGCGCATGCGCGAATTGACCGGATAGACCACCGCCGGGTAGAAGAACGTGAGGTTGACCGTGCCTCCGCCATCGTTCACCACCCGCGCACCTTCGCGCTTGGCGTCTTCGGCGAATTCGGTCAGGCGGTCAGGCTTGCCGGGTTCGGGAAGCGGGGTGACGGTGACGCCTTCGTCCCAGGGCATTCCGAACTTGAGCCGCCCGATGGCCGCAGTGAAGCGGCGCAGGAACTCGTCCACCACAGCGGTATGAACGAAGAGCATCTTGAGCGCGGTGCAGCGCTGGCCGTTGAAGGAGAGGGTGCCGAGGGCGCATTCGCGGACCGCAAGGTCGAGGTCCGCGTCGGGCAGGATGATGGCGGCGTTCTTGGCCTCGAGGCCGAGCACGGACTTGAGCCGGTTGGGCTTGGGGTGCTGCTTCTGGAGCAGGTTAGCCACGGGCGAAGTGCCGATGAAGGCGAGCACGTCGATCTTGCCGGAGGCCATGATGGGCGGGATCACGGTCTTGCCATCGCCGAAGACAGTGTTCACGACGCCTTTGGGAAAGGAATCGCGGAAGGCTTCCAGGAGCGGCCGGTGCAGGAGGGCGCCATGCTTGGGCGGTTTGAAGACCACGGTGTTGCCCATGAGGAGCGCAGGAATCAGGGTGGTGAAGGTCTCGTTGAGCGGGTAGTTGAACGGCCCCATGCACAGAACTACGCCGAGCGGCGCGCGGCGGATCTGGGCGATGATGCCCTGCTCGATGACGAACCTCGATGAGGCCCGGTCGATGTCCTTGAGGGCGTCGATGGAGCCGCGAATATACTCGACGGTGCGATCGAACTCCTTGTGCGAGTCGGTGAGGGATTTGCCGATCTCCCACATGAGCAGGTTGACGACTTCGCTGCGCTTCTCCGCCATGCGGAACGCGAACTGCTCGACGTGGTGGATGCGCTGTTCGACCGACATCGTCGGCCACTCGGCGCCCCCGTTGCCGTAGGCGCGCACGGCGGCGTCGAGCGCGGCGATGGCCTCGGTCTCGGTCAGGTGGGGATAAGAGCCGACAACCTTCGGCCGCACGCCGGAACCCGTCGCCACGCACACCGGCGACAGGACCTCGTGTACGGATCCGTCCCAGGTCCTGATCTCGCCGTCGAGCAGGTAGTCGCGCTGGTCGAGAGCCGCCGGAAGAGCGAACTGCGGCGGTATCGCGGACTCCTCAGGGAAGACCGACGCGATGCGATCCACGATGGTCATGACGAACCTCCGTGTAGGTGGGTTGCGGGACGGGAGGCGGGCCGCTGCCGGTTTCCCGGATCGTTCTCATCCGAGCCGACTCGAGCCCCGTCGGGAAATCGGGGATCAGCGCTGCGCCCCCGTGGGCGCGGGGCGCAGCTTGACGCCGACGTGGACCTCGTGATCCTGACCGTCGTTATGGGCGGGGATGACGTTGCCCTCGAGCTTCTTCCCGTCACAGGTGATCTCGACTTCGCCGCAGCATTCGCCCTTGGGCTTGTCGATGACGATGTGGTAGCGGGCGTTGCGGAAGGGCCGGGTCAGTTCGACGCGCTCCCAGTCGCTCGGCATGCAGGGTTTCACCAGCAGGCCCTCCCATGTCGGGCGCACACCTACGAGCAGATCGAGGCACGCCCGCCACATCCATGCCGCGGTGCCGGTGACCCAGGAGAACTCGCCCTGACCGAAGTTCTTGGAGTCGGGGCCGCACACGAACTCCGAGTAGACGTATGGCTCGGCCTTGTACACGTCGAGGTCTTCGCAGCGGGTGAGGAAGGACGACTTGCGCCATAGCTCATAGGCGCGGTCGCCGCGGCCGAGGGCGCATTCGGCGAACACCGCCCAGCACACGGGATGGTTGAAAATGGTGCCGTTCTCCTTGGTGCCGGGGGCAAACCGCGTGATGATGCCGATCTCGGGATCGGGCTGGTTGTAGGCGGGCAGGAAGAGGCAGGGGCCGTACGGGGTATCGAGCTGCTTTTCCACCGCCTGCATGCACTGGAGGCCGCGCTCATGGGAAGCGATGCCGGAGATGACGGCCCAGGTCTGGGCGTTCATGTGGATGCGGCCCGCTTTGGCTGAGGACCCGCCGAGGACGCGCCCGCTGTCCGTGGTCGCGCGGATGTACCACTCGCCGTCCCAACACAGGTCATTGACGCGGTCGGCGAGGAGCGAAAACTCGGTGATGTAGCGCAGGGCACGCCGGTCGTCGCCGCAGCGCGTGGCGAGTTCGCTGATCTCATTGAGCATCCAGCACAGGTGGGCGGCGACCATGACGCTTTCCCCGCGACCGCGCGGTCCGACGTGGTCGAAGGCGTCGTTCCAGTCGGCGGCGCCGATGAGGGGAAGGCCGCGGGGGCTGAAGCGGCTCAGAGTGTAGTCGATGGCCTTGGTGACGTGCTCGTAGACGGTGCCGTCGGGGCCGTCGTGGAAGGGCACCCGCAGGTCGAGGATACCGTAGTCCCCGGTTTCCTTGAGGTAGAAGACCATGCCGAGCACGAGCCAGAGCGGGTCGTCGGAATGGCCGGTGGTGACGCCGGTCTCCGTACGCGGATCCCAGTTGTGCAGGCAGCTTCCGTCGGAGAACTGGTGGCGCAGGAGGTACTCGACGCGATGGCGGCTCCACACGGGGTCGTTGGGGAGGACCCCGAGCAGGTCCTGCCAGCTATCGCGGAAGCCGACGATCGAGCCGCCGCCGATGTAGTACGAGTCCATGCGCGCCCAGCGCGCCGTGACCCATGCCTGGTACTTGTTCCAGATGTTGAGGGAGAGGTCGAAGTTGGGATCGGAGGTCTTGACCCACACGCGCGACAGGTAGGAATCCCAGTAGGCGCGGACGGCCGCAAGCTCTTGGGCGGCTACGCCGGGGGCGCGATACTTGGCGACGGCGCGCTTGACTCCGTCGCGATTGAAGGCAACGCCGAGAATGAGATTGAGCTCGCGCTCCTCGCCCGGGGCGAGCGTCAGGTTGTGCTGGAGCGCGGCGGCGGCGGATTCGCCATTGGCGATGGAGTTCGAGCAGGAGCCTCGCTCCACCGTCTGCGGGCAATGCCACGAGCGATACATGCCGATGAAGTCTTCCTCGGAGGAATCATAGCCGTCGACGCGAAAATCGCCGGCGAAGAAGGCAATCTTATCCCAGGTCTCGTTGGGTGCGGAGCCGTCGCGCGTCGGTTTGTTCCAGAAGCGGGTCGTGGCGTGGAGGATGTCGTCGTCGATCCAGGTCTCGGTGAAAAGCTCGGCAAAGGCATGCTCGGTGAGGTGGTAGACGTAATTGCCGAGACACCAATCGGCGTAGAAGAAAAGCTTCAAGCTGCGCGGCGTTGAGCCGACGTTGCGCAGCTTGACCATCCACAGCTCGAGGTCGTCGGCGAGGGGAACGAAGTAGGTCACCTCGCCCTCGATGTCATAGTACAGGGAGCGGACGCGAGTGTAACCCTGGCCGTGGACCGCCTCGAAGCGCTCGGGCGGCACCATCACCGGCTGCCAGGTCAGCGACCAGCACCTGGTGGCGTCCTCGTGAATATAGATGTAGCGGCCCGGCCGGTCGCGCAGCACGACCAGCGAGGGGTATTCGCCGAGGATTCGGTCATAACCGGCGCTCTGGTAGAACGAGTACCCGCCGCCGGTGTGCGAGCACAGCGCGCAGTAGTTGTCGTTGGAGAGGTAGTTGATCCACGGCCGAGGCGGCGAGTAAGAGGTGACGACGAACTCCCGGCCGTCGTCGCTGAAGTATCCATACTGAGAGCAGACTGGACCGCTCATGGTGCCTTGGCCCCACGGTTACGCACTATAGAGTCTCGGCTATTAGCGCAGCAGCCGAGACTCTTCCGGAACGGGGTTCGTGAGCGTGATTCCCGAGTCTGCTCACGTTGCGCTGATACACGAACCCCGGTAGATGGCGCTACCGGACTTGCGGCGATTCGGCGAGCCGGGTGGTGATGGTGATGGTCTTTCCTTCTCGAAGAACCGTGAGCCGGAGCCGGTCGCCGGCACGCAGCGTGCGCATGAGGCGCGCCAGGTCTTCGCCGCGGCGAATGGCGGTGCCGTTCGCGGACTCGATGATGTCGCCCGCTCTCAGACCCGCCTTGGCCGCCGGCGCACCGCGCTGGACGCCTGTAATCACGACCCGCTGGTCCTGGGGGCGGATTGCGGTGTCGACCCCTAGCCACGCGTGAGCGACCTTACCGGTGCGCACCAGTTCATTGATGACCGATTTCACGGTATCGATGGCTACGGCAAATCCGATGCCTTTCGCAAACGGGATGATGGCGGTGGGCATGCCGACGACGTGGCCGCGCAGGTCGGTCAATGCGCCGCCGCTGTTGCCGCCGTTGATAGCGGCGTCGGTTTGCAGCAGACCGGTGACCGCGTAGCCGGCGTCGCCGGTAATGGTGCGTCCCTTGGCGCTGAGGACGCCGGCGGTAACGGTGTTATCGAGCCCGAGGGGATTGCCGACGGCGACCACCCAACTGCCGACGGGGAGGCGATCGGAACTGCCGAGTTCGGCGACGGGGAGGTCGCGGGCCTTGATCTGCGTGATGGCGATGTCGGTCACCGGGTCGACCCCGAGCACGCGGCCGCCGAAGACGCGGCCGTCGGGGAGCGTCACCTTCACCTCATGGGTGCCGCGCACGACGTGGGCGTTGGTCAGGACATAGCCGCGGCGGGCATTGATGATGATGCCGGAGGCCAATCCCTGTCGCGGAAACATGTCGCTCGGAGCGCCGAAGAGGCCCTTGAGGATTCCCTCGGGACCACCGCCCACGACGGTGTCGATGCGCACCACCGCCGGCGCCACCTTCGTAACGGCCTGGCTGATGTCCTGCTCGCGGGCGCGATCGGCGCCCTGGAGGTAGAGCCCGCCGGGGCTGATGACGCCGCGCGTCAAGAGCCATATCGCCACCGCTGCGCCGATAATGATCAGGACGATAATGACGGCGATGGCGACGGTGGCGCGGCCACTGCGGCCTGTGCGGAGCGGAAGTCGCACGTGCGGTTGTCCCTTCTGGTAGGATGCAACCGCTAGACTACCAACCGGGGTGCCGCGTGTCAAGCGCACGCAACAGACATAGCTTGATCGCGGTGGTCGGGCTTCCGGCGGCTAAAGGGAGGGCGGAAGGGCGGGGACGCTGATGCGCGAGGGCGAGGCGGTTTCGTAAAAGGCCGGCATCGCCGGACCGTGAGCGCGGAGTCGGCGTAGGGGGGAGTGTCCGGGGGGTCAGTCGTCCCGGCGGGCGCCGCGCTTTCCGGCGCGCCACAGCCCAGGGAGGGCTTGCTGCGCGTCGCCGTTGGCCTCGAGCTCGGCGAGTTGACGCTGTGCCTCGCACTGGTCGACGCCTACCCGCACGCCGATGTCGTGGGCGGTGGCTACGATGTGGGGGTTGCGCTCGAGGAACTGCTTAACGGGGCCGCTGCCGTTGGGGTCATCGCCCTCCGGACCATCTCGCCCGCTTGCCGTTTCGCCGTGGACGATTTGACGGCTGCGGATGCACCCCTTGGGGATGATGGTGCCGTAGTTGTTGGGCGAATTGCGCCTGCGGCTGATGTCCACGTCATCCGCGAGCACCACGTACTCCCGGGTCTCGTGGACGACGAATCCGACGGAGAGCTTGAACAGCCGCTCCGATTCAAAATCGTGGTCAAGCGTAAAGCGCGAGATGGTGGTAACGTCTTCCCACTCGATGGCCTCGAGACGCCACGCCACGGTCGACACCCTCCTCAGCAAGCGCCTGCCGGGCAAAGCAAAAGCGCCCCTCCAATGTGCTGAGGCGCGCGCGTATCCAATCTTTTTGCCTTACCCATGGCTTCGATTCCGTCCTGTGATCAGGTAGGCGAGCGGAGTGTACCACAACCGCAGCACTGCGTCAACAGCCAAGGGGGGTGGCGCACCTCATTCCGCAGCCAAACCCCTCGACAGAGTTGCCCAAGCCGCATATACTCACTGCGTTGATTGCGGCGGGTATCGCTGCATCGGCGCCGCTGCCGCAGCGACACCGCCTTAGCCCGGGTTATTCATGCTGAGTTTGGATTGCGCGCAGGTTGCCGTGATCGCGCTGCGCGCGATTCCGGAGCGCGGCGCAGCCGCGCACCGGCATGAATAATCCGCGCGCGATCACGCGTCGTCGATGCAGCGGCCATCCCGACGACGCGCTGCGGAGTATGAATAATCCAGGTTAGAGATCGTGCGTGACCGGCGCCACGCGCTCACCCAGCGCGTGGATGTCAACCGGGCACGGCCTTGCCCTTGGACTGACGCTCAGGGCAGGCTCTGAGGCCGCGCTTCGCGAGGTCAGCCTCCTTCGCCAAGGCTTCGGAGCCCAAGGACGACGCTGCGCCCAATGCCAGCGCGCAACCGCCATGCACGATCTGGTCGGACGCTTCTGGGAAGACAGGATGAGCAGCATAGACGACCTGATAGATGATGTGATCGAGACGATCACCGTGCGCCTCGACCAGCGGGCAGGTGTCGGCGGCGGGCTCGTCAAGGACATGGTCCTTCACCACCTGGGCGTCGGCGGGAAAGGGTTGGCGGGCGCGGGCAAGTCCGCTACAAGCCCGGCGGGCAAGATGGTGCGGCCGCGGCTGTGCCTGCTTGCGTGCCAAGCGGTCGGCGGGGATGCGGAAAGAGCCGTCGGGGCCGCGGCGGCGGTGGAGATGATCCACAACTACACGCTGATTCACGACGACATCGAGGACCGCGACGAGATGCGCCGCGGCCGCCCGACGGTGTGGAAGGTGTATGGCGAAGCGCAGGCCATCAACGCCGGGGATTACCTGCACTCGCTGGCGTACGTGACTCTCATGAATGGCCTTGACGCGGCGAAGGTCGAGCCCAAGCGGTCTCTGGACGCACTGCGCATCGTTAGCCGCGCTGGCGAGTGGCTGTGCGAGGGCCAAGCGCAGGACATCGCGCTGCAGAGCCGGGAGGAACCGCCCGGTGAGGATGAATACCTGGACATGGTCACACTCAAGACGGGGGCGCTGATGTCGACGGCGGCGGAGTTGGGGGCGCTGATCGGCGGGGGGAACTCGGATCACACGACCGCTCTTGGCAAGCTCGGGGAACGGATCGGGGTGGCGTTTCAGATTCGCGACGACGTGCTCGGCATCTGGGGCGACCCGGGGAAGACAGGCAAGCCGGCCGGGGCCGATCTCACGCGCAAGCGGTGCTCGTATCCGGTGGTCTGGGCGCTGGCGCGGGCGGATGGCAAGGATCGTGACGCGTTGCTCGGCGTGCGCAGCGATTCCTCATTCGCGGCGGTCACCGCCGCCATCGCAGCTCTGGAGCATGTGGGCGCCCGCGCGGCCGCCGAGAAGGTGGCTGCGGAAATGCATCGCCGAGCCTGGAGCGCGCTGGAGGGACGAAGGCTGGAGCCTCAGGCAGAGAGCGAACTGCGGCAGCTCACGGAGTTCCTGACGATTCGCGAGCGGTGAGGAGATGCGGTTGCCGCGGATAGACGCGGACGCCTGCGGCTCTCTGGGCGAAAGGCGGTCAGCAAGCGGATAGAGACTCCCGTCCCGGGGTCAACTGGCCGTCTCGCGCGCCAACATGCTGCGCCGGGTAGCAGATGCCGCCGGTCAGAGCGGGATCGCGAACGCACGGGTAAGGAAGATGGCCATCGCGGCGCGGTTGAGGCTTGTCGCGGCGCAGTAGCGCCTGACTTGAGGCGGACCCGCGTCGTAGTAGCACCCCGAGGTCACGCCGGCCGCATAGATGGCTTCGACATAGCCGAAGTTCGGGTTGCTGCTGGGCACATCCTCGAAAGTCGGGGTGGGCGGATAGATAGGTGCCAGCCCGGTGGCGCGCGCGAGGAATGTGGCCATCTGCCCGCGCGTCACAAACGCTGTGGGACAGAAGCGCCGGACCTCCGGCGGCCCCGGATCCAAGTAGCAGCCAGCGGTCACTGCGGCCTGGTAAATCGCCTCGACGTACCCGTACGCGAAAGAGCCTGGCGGAACATCCTCGAATGTCGGCGTCGACGGGTTCAACGGCGCCAGCCCCATCGCCCGCGCCAGGAACACCGCCATCTGCGCCCGCGTCACCGCGCCGCTGGGGCAGTAGCGCTTGGGGGCGTCCGCGCAGCCGCTGGTGATGCCTTCCCTGAAGATCGCCTCGATCTCCTGGAACGCCCAATCCACCGGCCACACGTCGTCGAAGGTGTAGTTGTGCTCGAGGGTGTCCACCCACGCGGCGGTGCGGTCGATGTAAACCGTTTGGGCAAGTCCGCCGAACCGGCCATAGTGCCCCTCGTAGTCGAGGTAGGTGAAGCCGGAGATGGCCTTCGGGACCGCCGGTTCGATTTGGGTGCCTTCGTGCCATTCGTTGAAGGAGGTGATGCCCAACCACTCGGGGTTGGTCTGGACGGCGTAACGCCACATGGTGTCGTATTGAGTCGGCGAGCGGGGCTTGCTGATGGTACCGCCAATGCGGGTGTTGATGAAACCGGGACCGACGCCGGCGCAGAAGATCGAGTTGAGGAACAGAACCTGCTGCTTCAATGACGCGAGGTCGCTGCCGTCGCTGCCGACCTGATAAGCGTAGAGATAGATGCCGTCAAAATGGCAGCGGTTGATGAGGTCAACCCCGCCGGAGCCGAGCACGATGGCGTCGTTGGCGGTGCCGCGAATGCCGTCGAGCGTGGCGCGCCAGTTGGCGTCGGTGATATCGCCGGGCGCGAAGACGAAGAAGACGCCGCGCGGGGCGCTGCTGTTGCCCCAGCGGGTGGGCCGCGTGACGCGCAGGAACGCGGGATGGCTGCCGTAGGTGGCGTAGATGTAGGCGATGTCATCGCGCAGTGAGGCGGCGGTGCGGCCGCCGTAGGGTTCGAGGTGGAAGCAGACCTTGAGGCCGTGGGCCGCCGCCGCGTCGAGAACGCCAAGGGCCGCGGCGTTTTCGAACGAGGTCCTCCCCCACCAACTCGAGACGATCACGCCGATGCCGGCCGACGCCGCCCAGGTCATGTGTTGGGCGCGGGCCGCGGGGTCGTTGACGCTATAAGCGCCGAGGAGCGGGTAGTAGTTCGAGGTGATGTCGTCGGGCGGGTTGAAGCCGGCGTCATTCCAGTGGAACCAGTGGCCGTCAAACGTCGGATTGGCGTACCAGGGGTAATAGTAGGCGAAGACGCGCTGCGATGCGACGACGTGCGTGCAGAGCGCAAGCAGCAGGCAACATGCCGCTAGACCAGCAACCGCGCGTGATAGACGCTTCAACGTCAACCCCCGAGGCCCAAGTCTCCCCTTCCATGCAATTGTACCTCACCGAGAGGATATTGCAAGATCGGCCGAGCGGTAAGGGGGGTGCGTTCACGGAACGTCGGCATCAGGCGCTATATTTCGTAGGGGCGCAGCATGCTGCGCCCATTCACAGCCGGGGCAGGCTGTGCCACATCCTGGTGCACGGCCCCAGCGTGCCAACCAAAATGGAACATACCCGGTCAGGCTATATTCATCGAGGGTGGGGCCGACGCACGAGACTCCTCCCCGTTGACGACAAGGAAGTAGGCGCACGGCAGCCTACTTCGCCGAAGTAGCTTCGGCTACGAAGGCTGAACGCCGTGCCCCTACCTATCGTGCGCTGCATGGCCTGGGCATCGAGAAACCGGCTCCGCTGATTCGCGCCGCTACGATCGGATGAACTGCACCAGCGAGACGACGGCGTTGCCGTGGGGCTTGAGGTTGTTCATGACGACGGGGATGCGCCCGCCGGCGGTGTCGGAGGCGGAGATCGGGACCTCGATCCAGCGGCCGGCCTGGAAGCTCTGGTACTCCCCTATCAACCGCCCCGCCACCCTGACCGATTGCCTGCGGCCGCCGGCGAAATTGTCGCCGTCAATGATGAACATCCGCAGTGTGCCCGACACGCCGCGGGGGCAGATGATGTCGAACGCGAGGGCGTTGTAGTCCGCCCAACAGTGGTCGATCTGGGTCGGCCAGCCGGCGTACATGTAGCCATGCCGCAGCGCGAAGTCCCAGCCTTGTTCCACGTACTCCTCGTCGCCGTCGCGATTGCCGCAGCGGAGGACGATCGTCTCATGCGCGTCGCGATACTTCTGCGCTGACGCGGAGAACTGCAGCGGCTGGCGCTCGCGATTCCCCGGCAGCGGCGCAAACGGCACGTGCGGTTCCTTCTGATACCAGTACGCGACGCTGGAGAACTGAAGCGGGTTCTCGGGCTTCGAGAACGCCTCGCGGAACCACGGCGATTCGTTCTTGCCGAACCCGACCGTCATGCGCAGCGAGCGTTGGAATGAGACGCGGTCATTGAGGGTGAACCGGTATGCCGCAGCGCCGTTGTAGAATGGTTGATAGCCGGTATACGGGAAGCTGTTGCCCTGCTCGGGGAAGCCGTAGCTGAAGCCGAAGGAATCCTCGATTCCCTGCCATTCGATGGAGGGCTCGCGCTCGCCGTCAACGTAGAACTTGACGTTCTCGTCCACGACGTAGCCGGCATTCGGCGCGCCGACGCCGCGGACGGTGGCGTTCCACCCGATGAACTGCCCGCGGCCGGCTGCCTCGAGCACGCGATAGTCCTGCTTGCCGAGGAGCACGGTGTCCTGCCGCCACAGGGCATGGAAGTAACCGGCGTCCGGCGGGAGCGACTTTGACGTGCGATACATGACATAGCTGTAGCACGGGTTCATCGCCCATAGTCCGTTGGGGTAACGCGGGTTATCCGTCGTCAGCACCACGCGCGCGGACTTCGCGAACGGCATGGGGAAGTAGCAGTCCCAGCCGCGCTTCTTGTTGACGAGCGCCGAATCCACGCGCTCCATGACGCCGTTGGGGTCGCAGAAGAAGTCGACCAGCGGGGCCTGGACGCTCGGCGTCTTCTCGCCGTCCCAGTAGATGCGCAGCACGGTGTCGCGGTTCAGCATCATCTTCTCGGGCATGGCGAAGTGGATCATAGTGATGACGCCGGGCCCTTTGATGTCCGCGATCACCACGGTCGAGCGGCCGTTGCCGAATTGCCGATCCCTGGGGTTCTCAGGCCAGAGGGCGTTGACCTGTTTGGTCTCACCGGGCCAGAGGCGGTAGAGGGATTCGAGGTCCGGGGCGAGGGAGGGCGCGGGCGCGGCGGCAACCATGGTTGCACAGAGGAACAGGAACGCCGCAATGGGGACCCGGGTCTTCATGCGAACCTCCAAGCACCGCGGTGAAGAGGTAAAGGCACAGCCCTCCGGAGGCGGGTGGACGTGCCGTGCCCACCGGAAAGGGCGATGTAGAGGCGGTTCGCGAACCGCCCCTACAAGATGCGTCCTGAATCCGCGTCTATCCGCGTCAGTCGACGGCCTCGCCGACCGGCGACAATCTGCGCATCACGCCGGATTCGCCGCCAGCAGCTCCGCCATGCGGAAATGCTTGTACTCGGTTTCGCTGGCGCGCTTCATACCGACGGCATTGGCGACCCACAGCTCGCGATCGGTGTTGCAGTAGATGACGCTGTGGAGGTTGCCGTCCATGGCCGCGGCCTGGGCGATCTTGATCGCGACGGCGGAATCGATCTTGCCGTAGTTGTCCTTGATCCCCTTGCCCATGACCTGGTAGCGGTGGCACTGGGCGACGGTGTCGTGGCTGGTTTCCTTGATGCGCGTCTGGTCGCAGATGCCCTCGGCGCGGAAGACGCAATCGGGCATAGCGAGATTGCCCGGGATCGCCTTCTCGCGGTCCTCGTTGTCCTTGTACACCGCGAAGTACTTGGAGCTGGTCTCGCACGCGCGCGCGGTCTGGTTGCCGGGATCGCCGAAGACGAAGTTGTAGCCGGCGGTGCGCTTGGCGTTCTCGAAGACGGCCGCGGCCTTGACCGCGGTGTCGCAGGTTTCGAGGACGGTGCGCAGGAGGAACGGCATCGGCGTGCCGTTGAAGTTCTGCTCCGCCTTGGTGGCGCCGGCGCCGATTTCGCTCACGGCAATGCCCTTTTCATTCATGCCGCTGACGACGCCGACCATGCCCGCATAGGACGGCGATACGAAAGCAAGCTTGCCCTGCGGCTTCGCGACGAGCAGCATGCAGTGGTCCTGGAGCCCGGCGTCCATGGTGTAGTCGAGGTTGCGGCTCTGGTACATCTTGCCGTCGGCGGTCGCCTTGCCCCAGGCGCAGAAGCCGGAGCAGGTGCGCATGATTTCGCCCGCCTCGGTCACGGCGACCATACGCTGCAAGTCTTTGAGGTCTATGCCCGCGCCCGCAGCGAGCGCCTTCATCTCATCCTGGTAGTCCTGGGGTGTGTTGGCCGCGAGCTGGGTCCACAGCACGTCCACCATAGGCATCGGGTCGGCCATGCCCATCTCCTTGCCCATTTCCATGGCGCCGGCCATGACGGACTTGAGATTGGCTTGGACGTGCTCCTTGAGCAGGACACCTTGCTGCTCGCCCATCTCGGCGGGCGTGCCCTCGACGTGAAGCACGAGAAGTCCTTGCTGGCGTTCGAGCCAGCCCTTGCCATGCTTGGCGATGAGTTCCGCCTGGGCGGCGGAGCAGGCTGCGATGGCAAACACGATGATCAGCAGTACCACACACCTTCGCATTACGGTTCCTCCTTAAGTCAAATGCACGGGTCGGGATGGTCGCCGATGCGCCAAAGCCGCTATGGCGACGGCGCAAACCCTGACCCCTACGCGACGGAATCACGTTGCTTCGACTACGGTCACGATAAGCCGGACCCGCCATTGGCGGGCCCAGGCCTCTCGACGGCGCTCGGGATCGACAGGCCTGGCCTACAGCGGCGGGCACGGGTATGCCCGCCCTATATGACCTATTCGACCTCGACGGTCGTCTTTCCCTCCGCCCGGACGCGCGCCCACAGGCGTGTGTCTGTCGCGTCATACCGCCACCCAATGGACTTGGCATCCCATCGACGGCGGTCGAGTTCCTCGAGCCGCGTGACATTCCCGGCGGCGACGAGGCGAAGCTGCTTCGGCGATTTGGGCGCCATGATGCGCAGGACGTACTCGCGGGTCGGTCCGCCATCAAGGATGACTGATGTCACGCCCGCCTTCACGCCGCAGGTGATATCGGTCTTGCCAAGCTTCTCATCCCACAGCGGGCAGGCCGCGGAGCGCGCCGGGTCGGGATAGATGTCGAGGGTCACCGCGCCGGCGGACGACTTGTCCCCGTGGCCGGCATAGCCGTTGACAACGTCGAGCGGGACGATCGAGCCGCTGCGGATGAACACGGGGTAGCGGTTCATCGGCACGGGTATCTCGACTTCGCTTGGGCCGTGATGGACTTTGGTGTTATCGAAGTAGTCTATCCAGTCGCCCTCGGGGAAGGTCACGACGCGCTTCGTCTCGTCCTTATCCATGATGGCGACGAGGAGCTGCTCGCCGATGACGTACTCCCAGGTTCCGGGCCCGGCCTTCATGGCCGGGGGGCCGCCGTCGTGGCGCTCGCGCACCAGCGAATACCAGTACGGCGCGAGTTCGTGGTGGGTCCAGGCGAAGCGGCGGTAGATATCGAAGAACTCGCGATCGTACTTCCAGGCGCGGTGCTCGTCGTGGCCGCCATTGAGGAAGAAGGGCAGGAAGGTGCTCCACTGCAGCCAGCGGAGGTAGAGGCCGCGCGGAATGACGGCGTCGTGGGCGCGGTCATAGCCGGCGACGTCGGTGCCCATGACCGAGTAGCCCTTCGCCATCGCCAGGAACTGGTCCTGGATCGCGTCCGCCAGGCCATTCTTATCCCAGCGGTGCTCCTGGTCGCCGAACCAAGTGATCGGCGCGGCGTCGAACGGCGCGTGGCGGCCGGTAAAGCCGCTCTCGCCGATATCCACCGAGCGCACCATGGTCACGCCGGAGGGGTTGCGCCGCAGCGTGTGGTTGTACGTGTCGCGGTAATACATGTCCACGTACTCCATCACCTTGATCGGGCCGCCCTTGCCGTAGCCGCCGTACCAGGGGAAGCGCTCGGCGGCGCCGTCAACCTTCCAGCCGTCGGTTCCCATCAGGAGCACGCGATCCATGAGGCCGTGCCACCACTCGACCGCCTCGGGGTTGGTGTAATCGATGAAGCCGCCTTCGCCCTTCCACCACTTGATGGTCTTGCCGCCGTTGGCGAGGTAGCCCTTGTCCTTCGCGAACGCGTAGAGGTCGAAGGTGGCCCCGCGGGCGTCGGCCTGCTTGCCGGCGACGTTAATGAGCGGCGTCATCCACATGATGACGCGGACGCCGCGTGCGTGGCAATCATTGATCATGCGCTGGGGATCGGGGTAGCGGGCACGGTCCCACTCGAAGTTGTTGTAGGCGGTCTCCCAGGGGCTGTCGACGATGACGGCGCTCAGGGGCAGGTCATGCTTGGCGCAGCCATTGACGATATCGTTGATCGCCGCCTGGGTGTTGACGTCATCCTCCCACATCCAGACACCGAAGGCCCATTGGGGGGTGATGGCCTGGCGCGAGGTATCGGGCGGGACGTTGGGGTGCTCCCAGGCGAGGGCTGCTCCACAAAGAAGAACGGCCGAAGTCAGCACTGCGGCCCACAACATCACGATGCGACGACGCATATGCACCTCTGTCAAATCCTCTCGCGCCCCTCGATGTCAGCCATGTGGGAGCCGCGTCTCGCGGCGATCCGGATCGCCCGGAGGACCGGGCTCCCACAGGTGCGCGACCGGTCCTCTTTTCGCATTCAGCCGCGCTCGGACTCGATCATCACACTGGCATTGCCAGGGGTATGGAAGCGGACCCACAGGCGCTTGTCGGCGGCGTCGTAGCGCCAGCCCGAAAGGCCTGATGACCACCGCTTCGGGTCGAGCTTATCAAGCATTGTGCGCTTGGCGACGTCAACAGCGACATCCACTTGCTTGGGGCTCTTCGCCATGCGCATCCTCAGGATATAGTTCCGGGCTGCCGCGCCGGAAATCGCTACCTCGGTCGTGCCGCCTTTGACCGCGCACTTGATCTCAGTCTTTCCCGTCGTCTCGTCCCACAGCGGAAATATGGCTTCTCGCTTGGCATCGGGATAGATGTCGAGCGTCAGCGCGCCGATGGACGACGTGTCGCCGTGCCCCGCGTGTCCGTTGACGACGTTGAGCGGGATGATGGAGCCGCTGCGGACGAACGCCGGGTACAGATTGAGGGGCACCCGGAGGTCCGCCTCGCTCGGGCCGTGGTAGACCTTCGAGTTGTCGAAGTAGTCGATCCAGTCGCCCTGCGGGAAGACGACGTGGCGCTTGGTGGCGTCCTCGTACATGGCAGCGACCAGAAACTGATCGCCGAGAGTGTACTGGTAGGTCCCGGGCGCGGCCTTCATGAACTGGAGGCGCCCGTCATGCGCCTCGTGCACCTGGGAGTAGAAGTAAGGCGCGAACTCCTGGTGAGTCCATGCGAACCGGCGGTAGAGGTTGAGGAAACCCTGGTCGTACTTCCACGGCCGGTGCTCGTCATGTCCGCCGTTGAGGAAGAAAGGTAGGAATGTGCTCCACTGGATCCAGCGGATGTACAGGTTGCGCGGGATGATCCCGTCGGGCGTGTGCGAGTAGCCGCCAATGTCGGTGCCCATCACGCTGTAGCCCCACTTCATGGCGCAGAACTGGTCGGTGATCGCCTCCAGGAGTCCCTCTTTGTCCCAGGTGTGGAGTTGATCACCAAACCACGTGACCGGCGCCGCGTCCTTGGGCGCGACACGGCCGGTGTAGCCCGTCTCCTCCGTGTCGCACGAGCGCACCATCGTCACCCCCGCGGGGTTGCGCCGCACCAGGTGGTTGTAGCAGTCGCGGTAGTACATATCCACGTACTGCATGATCGAGATCGGCCCCGCCTTGCCGTAGCCGCCGCTGATGGGGAACAGCTCGCCCGTGCCATCCACTTTCCAGCCGTCAACGCCCATGAGCAGCGCGCGATCCATCAGGCCGTGCCACCACTCGGCCGCCTCAAGATTGGTGTAGTCGATGAACGCGCCCTCGCCCTTCCACCACTTGGTCGCCTTGCCGCCGTTGGCCAGGTAACCTTTCTCTTTCGCGATGCCATAGAGGTCTTCCGCGCTCCCGCGCGCGTCGGCCTGGGCGGTGGGCAGGTTGATCATGCATGTCATCCACAGGAGGACCTTCACGCCGCGCGCGTGCAGGTCATCGATCATCTGCTGCGGCTTGGGATAGCGCACCTCATCCCAGGTGAAGTTGTTGTAGGCGGTGGCCCAGGGGCTGTCGATGATGACCGCACGCAGGGGCAAGTCATACTGCCTGCAGCCGTTGACCATGTCCCACACCGCGGCTGACGTGTTGACGTCATCCTCCCACATCCAGACCTCGAAGGCCCACTGCGGGGTGAGCGCCTGGCGCGAGGTGTCGGGCGGGACATTGGGGAACTCCCACGCGCCGGCGATACCGCAGCACGCGGCGAGCAGCACGGCAGTAGCGGCAATCACAAACAGTGTGCGCATCGTGTCAGCCTCCAGGTAAGACGGGATTGACTATTGCGGCGCGGCGTTGGCCTGTTCCTCGGTGATGAAGTTGTGGGCGCGCGCGAGCCAGTAGGCATCGAGGAAGTCGGCGCCGCCGGTCTCGCACAGAGCGTTGCTGCCGCAGTTCAGGGTCAGGTTGCCCTCCTGCCAGGTCTTGCCGTCGTCGCGGCTCTCGAACAGGCCGCCCGGGGTGCCGGCGTAGCGGGTCGTGACCTCGGGCGGCGCGAAGACGTGATCGGCGCGCTCGATGCGCAAGCCGGCATTGGCCTTCGTCCAGGAGTCGCCGCCGTCATCGCTGATGAAGAGGCCCTTCGATGTGGCGCAGAGTAGGCGGTTATCGCGCTTCACGTCAATCGCGAGGTCGCTGATCTGTCCCTGGAGGCCCTTGCCGCCCACCTTCTGCCCCGAATACGCCGACGCCAGCGCCGACATCCCGTCCCCGACGATGCCCCGCCAGGTCTTGCCGGCGTCGCGGCTCACCCAGATAAAGGTGAACGCGCGCGGCCCGTAGCTGAACTGGCTGCCGGCGTAGAGCGCGGCAGGCGTCGCGCGAAGCCACGTAATGGTGCCACGGAAGAGCGGCGCCTCGCCGGTCGCGCGCCAGCCCTCAGACTGCTTCCAGGAGTAGAACTTGCCGCCGAGCCCGGCGTAGATAACCGGATCGCCGCCCGGCAGGATCGCGATGGCCGCGCCTCGCAGCGGCGCCGGAAGCGCTGTGACCTGCTCCCATGCGTCGCCCGGAGCGTCCGGGTTGAGCGTGAGGCTCCGCCATACGCTGCCGTCATCCGTCACCGCCCAGAAAGGTGCGTCTGCGGTCGCGGCGGGCAGCACTTGCGCGGCGCCGAGGCTATCGCTCCCGGCGACGCGCTTCCAGGTCAATGCGCCATCGTAGCTGCGATAGATCCCGGTGCTCGCCGCGGCGATCACGAACCGCAGCCGCGGGCCGTAGAAGGCCACCTGGCGCACCAGCGCCCCGCCTAAGCCAGCGCTCACATCCACCCACGTCGCGCCGCCGTCGAGCGACCGAAACAGCAGGCCGCGGTCGTCGGCGGCGAGCATGACCATCGGGTCCTCGGGCGCGGCCGCGATCGACACGATGCTCCGGCTCACCCAGCCGTCGAGGTTGTAGGGGCTGTTCTTCCACTCGTACTCGTTGTCGAGCGGGCGCGCGTTCGCCGGCAGCGGATCCTTGGCGATCAGACCGCCGCTCTCGGGATCCTGAACCTTGATGATGTCATCGCGAATCGAGTACATGAAGGGCCGGAAGACCTTGACGGTCGGGTAGTGCCGCAGCATGTCCAGCGCCGCCGCGTCGTTGCCGTCCTTGCCGCTCAGCGCGTGGTACATGTAGCTGTAATAGGCCTGGCCGTCGTCCTGGTGCACCTCCCACAGCGCATCCACCACCAGCCGGTAGAAGTTGAGAAGCTGCGGATCTTTCTCCTGGCGCAGCATGTTGTCGAGGTCGCCGAAGACATGCTCGGCATCATCGAAGTCGGTGTACTTCGCGGGCGCCTTGTAGCTGGTCGCGGTGCGATAGCCGTACTGCTTCGCCAGCTCCTGGTACTTGCGGTTGAACTTCTCGTCGCCGGTGATGTGGTAGGCGGTCTCGAGGCATGACGTGACCATGATCACGCGCAGATTAGGCGTGCGGCCGTCGGTGAAGCCGATGAAGGGCTCGCGACGGCCGTACTCGTCGAGGATGAACATGTTGTTGTCCACGATATAGGACATCAGGTTATGGACGTCGCGGCGGATGAACTCCTTCTGGGCGTCATCGGCGGCGAGGTCGTAGTAGGCGCCATAGCCGTGAATGACATCGTCATAGTTGTGATGGCTGGGGCTGCCGCGCCAGCGGTAGTTCGCGAGTTCGCCGGTGCCCTGGTGCCAGTACGGGGACATCTCGTAGTTATCGCGCTCCTCGTAGGAGGGGCCGTGCCCCAGGACGTAGCCGCGACAGAGCAGGCCGACCTTGCCGGTCAAGGAATGGGTCAGGTCTTGCAGGCGCCGCAGCGCTCGCAGAATCTCCCAGCAGTGCTCGCGGACCGCCGGATCCTTGGTGAAGGCACAGCGGTAGGCTTGCCCCGCGAGGTAGTTGCCGGTCCAACTGCAACTGTGGGCGATGTTCGAGTTGCCGGTGGTGTGCTGGTCGGGCGGGTTGCCGTCGGGGGGGAGTTCGACGATGGAGGGATAGAGGCCCTCGATCCAGTGATTGCGCAGGATGTTCGCTTCGAAGATGCGCGCCTTTTCGGTTAAGGGCTTCTTCCAGGAGTTCTCGTCCTTCCACCATTCGCCCGCGGCCAGAGCCGGCAGGCAGATGACGGCGAGAAAGAACAGAGATGCAAGCAGCTTCATAGTGATCAGACTCTCCGTGTCGAATGAAGTGCCGGCATCACGCGCGGACTTCACCTCGACCGAATCGCGGCGGCACATCGGCGGAATAGCAGGCGCGTGCGACGCCGGGCAATGCGGGCCGCACCGTCCTGACGAGGATGCCGCCCAAACCGCAGCGGTTCGCTTGGATGCTGATACCGTTGGCGGCCAGGGCGCGCCGTGTGTCCGTACCCCTATTTCTACGCCATGAGTTGGTCTCCTTGGGGGAAAGCGCGCTGAACCGGAAACCCATGGACGGCGCGGGGGCGCCATTGTGCGCCACGATCTGCAACGGACACAGGATGGGCGGTCCAGCCCGATTCCGGTGATCGAGAAGCGCCTCGAATGTACGAACTCTATGACAGTAGAGTGCTTGACATCCGCTCCTTTGGGGCGTACTTCTTGTGATAGTTTGGCGACTGCCTGCCGTCATATCTGGAGGCCGGCAGGGATTCGCAGACGGAGGAAACCTGATATGCGTAACATCGGGCTGACCGTGACAGCGGCGTTGTTCGGTTTTCTCCTGGCCTTCAGCGGCATTGCTCGCTCGCAGAGTCTGACCAACTCATCCGAGGCGCAGCAACTGATCGATCAAGCCCTGCAACTCTGGAACCAAAGCAAGCGTATTGCGGGCCTCCAGAACACCGATCTTGAAGCCAAGGCGTTGTTGGAGAAGGTCGCAGCGGAATACCCGAAGACTGAGCAAGCCGCAGATGCCCTGCGGCATCTTGCCTTCGGGCACTATTTCAAGGGGCTGCGCAAAGAGGGTGAATCGTACTACGATCGGCTCTTCCGGGATTACCCCAGCAGCCGGGCGTGCTTCTACGCTTACATGGACCTCGGCGGCTTCATGGCGCAGGAAGGCAATACCGCGGAGGCGGCACGCTACTACCGGTTGGCGGCCGACGCCCAGAATGAAAACCCTCCGGCGTCCACGCTAGCCAATTGTGACAACGCTCACTACTACTCGGTCGGCGGACCGAACGTCGTCAGCGACCCGCAGGGATATCCGAACTGCATTTCGGGACAGCCGTTCTCCGTCGTCGTTAAGGTAAGGCGGAGCATGGACGTGATTGCGAAGTACTACACCGGTACGGTGATAGTCAGCGTGAACAATGGGAGTGGCGGCAAGATTGAGCTAACGCGGTACACGTTTACAACCGCCGACAAGGGCGTGCACGAGATTACGGGCTTGCGGTTGACCATCATATTCGGCACAACCTCGCTACGGGTTCTCTATTTCGACGATAACACCTGCAACATTCATGCGCAGATCAATGTTGCGGTTTGGTTTAACGTTTTCGCCAACAGGGAGGGCCTGGTGTGCCGGACCGTGACTTGCGGAAGCCATGTGGATGACCGCGATCATTTCGTTGCCCTTCCTGATGACCCCAGGCCGTCTGCTTCGTGCGGCCACGGTGTCTACGTGCGGAACGGCGTGTACCTTGAGACCACCACTTGGGAGGACCTAGGCCCGCGGTTCGACGATCCCTATTGGAACACGACGGGGTCCCCTTCCGACACCGTCGGCATTGACCTTGCAGACGGAACGTTTTGGGATAGTCTGCATATGACTGACAACGGATACGTGCTCTGGCGCTTCTATCATTGAGTTGCGCAGGAGGGTAGAGATGACTAGTGGAAACTGCAAGCTGTTGGCCATCTCTGCGGTCATGGTGGCCTGCCTGTTGTACGGCATCGCGCCGGCCCAGGTTACGACTCCTACCTACACCGAATACGTTCTAGGGCAGTGGGTGACACAGCCCGTCGAGAAGCTGCGGGAAGATGAAGCATGGTCCAAGCAGGGGCACATGCCCTGGCGAGCCGAACCGGCTGTTACCGCAAGCGTGCTGGGCGCCAACCTGATGCCCCCTCTGGCCGAGAAGCCAATCGGGGGAGGGGAGACGCAGAACGGAAGTTGGCTGCAGTATAGTCTTAAGACCCCGACGACGGAGATAAGCTTCGAAGTTGTGGCGGAAAAGGGGGACGCGGTTGACGTTGCCATGAAGGTCAACGGCGTCACCAGCGCCACGATCCATCTGGAAAGGCCCTTTGGCTACTGGTGGTACATCACATCGGTGGCCACCCCAAAGGGCATTGTATCGCGACCCGCCACCGCGCCCGTTCGTTGGGTGAGTCTGCGGCAGGCTCTGGTCCGCCAGGGGTTCGAGATAGCCTGGGTAGCTCAGAAACGATGTATCGCCGTGACCAAGGGGGGCGCCGCGCGCATGGAGGTGAAGGTCGGGGATCCTGCAGTGCGCCTCGGCGGGCGGATCGTTCGACTCGACACCGCCCCTAAGCTTGTCAAAGGCAGGGTGCTGATTCCCGAGTACCTTATCGCTGATCTCCTATCGCAAGATGCGAGGATACAGGCCTCCCTGCGCAAATGACAACGGCCGGCATTCCGTCGCAGCGAAGCCAGACTCATTGGTTGGTGACGGCAAGCGGGCGATTCCCTGCCACGGTCAGTAAGTCACACACATCGTGCATAACGACCGTAACGCATTCACCCAGCGCGTGAACGTCTCAACCGGGCGCGGCTTCGCTCGGAATAAACGACCCCGCACCCCTATCCCAACGCGACGCCCGATACCAAGGCCACCACACCGCGGCGAGTGTTGCAGGCGTATGCCGGTTCCTTCTCAAGTGCGACTTCCTAATCCGCGTTCACCCGCCTGAATCCGCGCCCGCCCCTTTTCGTGCTCTGCGCTCTTCACGGTCAACCACGTGCTTCTGCGAATTCAGCGCGTTCTGCGGTTCCGCTCTTCCTACTCACGAGTGGCCGCCGGGACTTCGACCCGCGATCCTGCGGCGTGCGACCGCTCCCAGGCATCCATGAGGATCTGGCAGCGCAAGCCGTCGCCGAAATCGGGGTGCACCTGGCGCCGGGCCACGGCGGCCTCGACGAAACGCCCCATCATCGCACCCGGCAGCTCGCCGCGCAGGTCCTCTGACGCCATGCGGAGGCGTACGGGCACCTCGACCTCTTTGAACGGTTGGCCGCGTTCAGCAATCAGGACGACGTGGGGGCGGCCGGGATCGTACATCGCGGTCGCCTTGTTTCCCGCGACGGTCACGCCCTGGATGCCGAAGGTTGACGTCGAGCCGGGCACGTAGCGGCTCACGGTGAACACGCCGGTCGCGCCGTTGGCGAATTCGGCGAGGGCGCTCGCTGCGTCATCAACATCAATCGTCGTCATCCCGCCTTGCGGGAGGGGACGCTCGGTGACGAAGGTCCTGAGGTAGCCGAAGATGCGGGTGATATCGCCGCCGAACCAGGCGACGAGGTCGAGGAGGTGCGACCCGAGGTCGCCGAGCGTCCCCGCCCCGGACTGCGCGCGAATGAGGCGCCATCCGGCGGCGCTCGTAGGATCCACCAGCCAGCCCTGAAGCATGTGCGCGAAGATATGGTAGATGTGGCCCAGGTCGCCGGCGTCGATCATCTCCTTGAGCAGTTGCGCGGCGGGCACGAAGCGGTGGCTGAAGCCGACCATGGTCACGACGTCTCGCGCCGCCTGCCACGCGGCGCGCGCGTCGTCGACGGTGGTGGCGAGGGGCTTCTCGCACACGACGTGGAGGCCCTTCTCCGCGGCGGCAATCGAGATCGGGGCGTGGAGGTCGTTTGGCGTGCACACCGAGACGGCATCGGCGCCGGACGAGTCGAGCATCTCACGCCAGTCAGAGTATTGCTGAGGAATGTTGTAGCGCCCGGCGACCTCGCGGCGGCGCTCCTCGCGGCGGGCGCACACCGCCACGACCTCGGCGCCGACCTTTATCAGGCCGGGGATGTGGACATCGGCGGCCCAATGACCGGCGCCGACGACGGCAACGCGAAGGGGACTAGTAGCCATGCTGATCTCCTATTGCTTGCCGCGGATTACCGCGGATAAACACGGATCTGATAACTTGACGGTGGGGCGGGCGTCCCGCCTGCCTAACCGAGGTCGAGCAGTTTCTTGACCGCTTCTGTCGCAACCGACGTTAGTATCTTTATCATGGGCTGGCCAAGCTTGCCGGCGGCCCTCTTGACACGCTCCACAGCAACGGGAGTGCGGGGCGTGTCTAAAACTAGATCATGGATGCATTTGGTAAGCTTATCACGATCGGAGTCGCTGAGACCCTCCGTCTCCCGAATCGGCTCCTGCCAAGCATCTATCCCTGCCTGTGTCCAGGGATATGGTTGGCCGCACGAACCGCAGTATCGGGGTGCGGTCCCGAGCCTAAGCATGCCGTCACCCTCCGGCAGGTAGCCTGGCATAGGGGCAGCGCAATGGTCACACTGGGTCAACACCCGCGCTCCGCAAGCCAAACAGCGTCGTGCTTGCTCCGGCGCCCACCTCTCACGTGCAGTCGAGGTGACATGCCCGTTCTCACAAATCACCGCGTGCTCGTAGTCCGAATCCATGGGATGTCCCCTTCCTGGCACGATTCGGGAGCTGTTCAGGCAGTCTGCCAGCGGGCAGTATGTCGTCATCCGCGTTCATCCGCGGCTAATCTTTCTTCTCCTGGGCGCGGGCGCGGGCCTGCAACTCAGCGAGCTTGTTGAGCGCCTCGAGCGGTGTTAGCGACTCGACATCGATCCCCTTCAACTCATCCACCAGCGGATTCGGCAGCGCCTCGAACAACGTGAGCTGCGCGTGAGGCGCGGGGGGCGGCTTGAACGATGCGGTCCGGCGCGGGAGCACGCCAACGGAATCCGACTGCTCCAGGCTCCACAGCACCTGCTTGGCGCGCTCGATGACCTCTTGGGGCAGCCCCGCCAGCCGCGCGACCTGAATGCCGTAGCTGCGGTCGGTGCCGCCGGGAACGATCTTGCGCAGGAAGATGATGCGTTCGCCTTCCTCCTTGACCGCGACGCGGTAGTTCTTCACGCGCGGCAGGGTCTTCTCCAGGTCGTTGAGGTGATGGTAGTGTGTCGCGAAGAGCGACTTCGCGCCCAGGCGTGGGTTACTGTGGATGTGCTCGGCGACCGCCCACGCGATCGACAGCCCGTCGAAGGTCGAAGTGCCGCGGCCGATCTCGTCGAGGATGATGAGCGAGCGGCGGGTGGCGTTGTGCAGGATGTTCGCGGTCTCGTTCATCTCGACCATGAATGTGGACTGGCCAGTGGCGAGGTCGTCGCTCGCGCCGACGCGGGTGAAGATGCGATCCACGACACCGATGCGCGCGCGCTCGGCGGGGACGAAGCTGCCGATCTGCGCCAGGAGCACGATGAGCGCGACCTGACGCAGGTAGGTTGACTTGCCCGCCATGTTGGGGCCGGTGATGATGAGGAGCTGGTTCTGGGAGCAGTCGAGGGAGGTGTCGTTAGGCACGAAGCGCTCCGCTGTCTGCGTCTTCTCGACCACGGGGTGGCGGCCTGCCTTGATCTCGATGACGTCGCCCTCGTCCACCTCGGGCATGGTGTAGCCCTGCTGGGCCGCAAGCTCGGCGAAGGTTGAGAGGACGTCCGCGGTCGCCACCAGCGTCGCGGCAGCTTGAAGGCGGTCGGCCTGGCTCGCCACCTGCTTCCGGAGACTGCAGAAGAGCTCGTATTCCAACTCGACGATCTTCTCGTGCGCGCCGAGGACCTTCGATTCATACTCTTTGAGCGCGGGGGTGATGAAGCGCTCGGCGTTGGCTAGAGTCTGCTTGCGGATGTAGTCGGGCGGCACCATCGCGAGGTTCGCGCGGGTAACTTCGATGTAGTAGCCGAAGACCTGGTTGTAGCCGACCCTGAGGGACTTGATGCCGCTGCGCTCGCGCTCGGACTGCTCGAGGGCGGCGATCCAGTCTTTGCCCTCGGCGCTGGCGGCGCGGAGCTCATCGAGGTCGGGGTTGTAGCCGGCGCGGATGAGGCCGCCCTCGCGCAGGCCCAGCGGTGGATCATCGTGGAGCGCGGCGCGCAGCGCTTGTTCGAGGTCGGCGAGCGGGTCGGCGTTCTCGGCGATCGAGCGCACCGCCTCGCATGCGCTGCCACTAAGCTGCGCGATGAGCTGCGGCAGGCGCGCGAGCGAACCGCGCAGCGCTACGAGGTCGCGGGCGTAGGCCGTGCCGGCGGCGGCGCGGCTGGTGACGCGCTCGAGGTCATGGATGGCGCGCAGCGACTCGCGCAGGCCGGAGCGCAACAGCGCATCCTGACGGAAAGCCTGCACCGCTTCGAGGCGCCGGCGGATCGCCGCCGGGTCGAGCAGCGGCGACAGGAGCCAGCGCCGCAGCAGGCGCGCGCCCATCGAAGTGGCGGTGCCGTCGAGGAGCCAGAGCAACGTGTTCGCGCGGCTCCCGTCACGCAGCGATTGGGTGAGCTCGAGGTTGCGTCGCGTGGCGGCATCGAGGATCATCAACTGCGACAGCGAGTAGGTGACGATGCCGCGGATCTGCGCCAGCGCGGACTTCTGGTTCTCCTGGAGGTAGCGCAGGGCCATGCCGGCGGCGCGGATGGCGAGCGGCGTGTCCTCGCACCCGAAGCCGCGCAGGGAGGTGGTGCCGAAGTGGCGCGTGAGAAGTTGGTACGGTGTATCGAGGCCGAGATCGTCTTCGGCGAACTCGGTCACGCGGCACGCGTTCGAGTTGTGCAGCAGTTCAATGAATGCGGCATCCTGCGCGAGTTCGGATGGCAGCAGCACCTCGGCCGGGGCCAGGCGCGACAGCTCCTCGAGCAGCGAATCCTCGACTCGCGGCGAGGAAGCCTGCGTCACCGCGAACTCGCCGGTGGAACAGTCAACCGCGGCGATCCCCCATTCGCCGCTCGTGCTTCGCGACGATGCTTCACCTGGGGCGGCGACGCCGACGACCACCGCGGCGAGATAGTTGTTGCGGCGTTCGTCGAGCAGGTAGTCCTCGACCACCGTGCCGGGGGTGAGGACGCGCGTGACTTCGCGCTTGACCAGGCCGCGGGCTTTGCTGGGATCCTCCATCTGGTCGCAAATGGCGGCCTTGTGGCCCGCGGCGATGAGGCGGGCGACGTAGCGCTCGACGGCGTGATGCGGAACGCCGCACATGGGGATGCGCCGGCCCTTGCCGATCTCGCGCGAGGTCAGGGTGAGGTTGAGGATCTCGGCGGCGAGCTTGGCGTCATCGCCGAACATCTCGTAGAAATCGCCCAGGCGGAACAGCAGGATGACATCGGCGTGCTCCTGCTTGATCGCCTGGTACTGGGCGAGCATGGGGGTTATGCTATTGTCAGCGTGCTTGGTCAAGGGAACGTGTTCCGCCGCACGTCGGCGTTCGGGGCCGCCGCTTAGCGCACCTGTAGTTTAGCGGAAGCTGGCGCGAGTGGCAACGGGCGAGAGGTATGCGGGCGGTCCCGCTGCGGACAAACGGCAACTCCTCCCCCTTCCAGGGGGAGGATGAAGGTGGGGGTGAGCTGGTGGCGCAGCCGTCTCGGCTGCGTAAACCTGGCAGGCGAGACGCCTGCCCCACCAGGGTAGATCACACTCGCGTGGACTGGACGCGCCTTTCGCCAAGAGCGCAGGATATCGCGCGGTCCATGGCCGCGCACCGCGCAGAGTGGCATCCCGACCTGTCGGGTGTTGGACGCACGCCGTGCGTCCCTACATCTCGGGCACGGCATGCCGTGCCCCTACGGTCGCGGCTGTCGGCGTCCATCTGTGTTCACCCGCGGTTCTTCTCCTTGTTGCTTCTCCCCCCGGTATCCGCGGTCCTATTGCTCTGGACCTCGATCCGCGGCTAGCTTCCCTCGAATCCCCACACGTGCCCGGCGGTGGCGCGGATGTGCACCAGCCGACCAACCAGCTCCGCCGGGCCGTCGAAGATCGCCAGCTTGTTTTGCCGCGTGCGGCCGGAGAGGCGCTCGGGATTCCTCGCGCTCGGCCCCTCGACGAGAACCTCGAAGGCGCGCCCGACCGCGGCCCGGTTGATCTCGGTGCTGATGGCGTTCTGCATTTCGATCAGCTCCATCAGGCGCCGCTGCTTCACCTGCGCGGGCACCGCGTCCGGCATGTCGGCCGCGGCCGTGCCTTCCCGCGGTGAGTACGCGAACATAAACGCCTGGTCAAAGCGGATGCGGCGGTACACCTCCAGGCTGGCGCGGAATTGGTCGTCGGTCTCGCCAGGAAAACCAACGATGAGATCGGTCGAGAGCGCTAGGTCGGGTATGATCTCGCGTGCGAGTTCGATCTTGCGCAGGTAATCGGCGACGGTATAGCCACGGTTCATCGCGGCCAAGAGGTCGTCGTGCCCTGCCTGCAATGGGAGGTGCAGGCTCTCGCAGACCTTGGGCAGGCTCGCGACGGTATGGAAGAAGCGCTCGCCGGCATCGCGCGGATGCGAGGTCGTGAAACGGATTCGATCGATGCCCTCGACGTCGTGAACGAATTCGAGCAGGCCGGGGAAGTCACATTCGCCGGTTCGACTTGTGCTTCGAAGCGAAGTGGGGACGCCACTTCGCGAAGTAGCATCCGCTCCATAGACGAGGACATTCTGGCCGAGGAGCGTCACCTCGCGGCAGCCGCGGGCAGCGAGGTGCTCGATCTCGGCTCGTATCTCGGGCGACGGGCGGCTGCGCTCGGGCCCGCGCACGTGGGGCACGATACAATAGGCGCAATAGTTGGTGCAACCCTCGATGATGGGCACGAACGCTGTGAGGGCGGGCGGCGCCTCGGGCAGGGCTGTCTCGGAATCCTCGAGCGCGAGGTCAACCTGCGGCTCGCCGGTGGCCTCGAACTGGGCGACGAGATCCGACAGGCGGCCAAGCCTGCGCGGGCCGACGAGGATACTGACGTTGGGCGCGCGCTTGAGGATGCGCTCGCCTTCCTTCTGGGCCATGCAGCCCCCGACCGCGATGATCGCGCGCGGCCGTTCTCGTTTCAGGGAACGCAGCGCGTCGAGGAAGCCGTAGACCTTGCGCTCGGGCCGCTGCCGCACACAGCAGGTGTGCAGGAAGATGAGGTCGGCGTCCCACGGGTCGGCGACCGGCCGCCATCCGAGGCTCCGAAGCTGGACGCCGATGCGTTCGGCCTCGGCCTCGTTCATCTGGCAGCCCCAGACCTTGAGGAAGAATGTGCGGTCGGCGCCAGTCATATGTCTTCTTGTTCGGGGCGGATAAGGCAATGCCTGGCGGCCCGCAGGGACATTCGCGGTGCTGCGCCAAGTCACCGCCCGGGGGGCAATTCGGCAGGTCCGCGTCAGCCTTCGCGCTTGCGGTCACACAGCAGGCAGCCGCCGATACCTACGTTCTCGGCGGGCACCTCCTGGATGATCACGATGATGGCCTCGCGCGGCATGCCGTAGGCCTCCGCGGCCGCGTTGGTGAGGCCGTCCGCCAGCTTGCGTTTGCGCTCAATATCAACGACCGGGCCGGATACAGTGATCGTGGGCATCTGCGTCTCCTCCATGGGACAGTGTCGGATCAAAGCTTTCGCCTGAGGAGCGCGTGCCAAAACCCGCGCGTTTCATCCCGCTCCTCGGCCAGGCTGAGGAACTCGAAATCGCGGTCGAAAAGCTGATGCAGGTCGTGAGCGGTGAAGAACCTGCGATAGGCGCCGTGGGCGAGATGCCACGACCTGGTCTGCGGACCGAAGGTGCGAAAAGCGGTGCTGAACACGCTGAGCAGGAAGTGCCCGCGCGGCTTGAGCACCGCCAGAATCGCGGCGCGATAGCGGCCCCAATCAGACTTCTTCTGGTGGTGAAGGCATCCGTAGTCGAGGACGACGTCAAAGGTATCCGGATCGAAGGGGAGCGCGAAGACATCGGCGACGAGGAAGCGGATAGGCTGTGCCAGACCGGCCTTGCGGGCATTGGCCTCGGCGCGCTGGATGGCGAGAGGCTCGTAGTCAACGCCGGTGGGAACGAACCCCATTCGCGCTGCGAGGATGCAGTGGCGTCCCTCGCCGCACCCGACATCGAGCAGCCGGCCGCCGGGCGCGGATCGCGCCACACTCTTCAGGTTCTGGGCCACATAAGGCGAGGGCTCGTCGGACTCCCAGCCGTGGTGCCCGGTCTCATATGCCTGCCGGAAGTAGCGGCAATTCTCCGTCTCAGCGGTTCGCGTGTTCAGAGGAGTCATTCTGGCCTCGTTACCGTACGATCAGCACCGGGCACGGCGCGTGGTGGCTCACCTTGTCGCTGACGCTGCCGAGAAACAGCGAGCCGACCTCGCTCAGCCCCCGGCTGCCCATGACGATGAGATCGTATGTGCGGGATCGGCACACCTCGGAGATCATGTCGGCGGGATGACCTGACAAGACCGCCTGCCGGACCCGATCCCCTGGCAATCCCATCGCCTGTGACGCGGCGCTGAGCACCTCCCGCGCGGCTGCGTCCAGGGCCGCGCCGGCGGTGGTATCCACCCACACCATCCCCGCCATGCCGGCCGCGGCAGCCGCGATGTCCGCCGTTTCCAGAACCGTCAGGAGCGTGACCTGGGAGTCGAACTTACGCGCAATCTCGGCGGCTATCCGCGCCGCTCTCAGCGCGCTCTGTGAGCCGTCGACCGGAACGAGAATCTTGCGGAACATCGCGCTCACCTCCACATCCGCGGGCCTGACGGGACCCTTCGCAGGGAGTCCGACGCCGGCCATCTTCTCTTCCCGCGGGCGAGCTATCACTCCACCGGACCGCTCGGGATGGCGTCCTTTCGCGGACGCAGGAGAAACACCAACGGCAAGGTGACGACAAAGAGAATGCCGATAAGCATGAACGCGTACGCGATGGCCATGACCGCGGCCTGCTGCTGCGCCACACCATTGAGGAGGGCAAGCGCTTTCTGCCCCGCCTCGTTGGAGGGGATGCCCTGCGCCACGAAGGCGCGCATGATCGCGGTGTAGCGCTCCATGAATGCCGGATTGAAGATGTTGAGGTTCTCGCCGAGGGTCAAGCCGACCATGGCCTGCCGCTTCTCGAGCAGGGTCGCGATGATGGCGATTCCGAAGCTGCCGCCGAGTTGGCGCACCAGATTGTAGAGCGCCGTCGCGTTGGTCATGCGCGGGCGCGGGACTCGGGCGAGCGCCGCGGTGGACAGCGAAACGAAGATGAACGAGAACGCCACGCCCTGCCAGACCTGAGGTACGATGAGGCCCGCGTAGCTCGTCTGGGCTGTGAACCTACCCATCTGGAACGCCGCGACCGCGGCGAGGCCGAGGCCAAACCCGATCATCAAGCGCGGCCCGACGTGATTGTAGAGGCGGCCCGCGATGGGCATCGCCACCATCATGACGAGGGAGCGCGGAAGCATCGCGATCCCGGACTGCATCGCGTCGTATCCGAGCAGATTCTGCATGAAGAGCGGCAGCAGGAACATGCTGCCGAACAACGCGAGGCCAAGCACGCCGCCGAGCATGGTGCCGGAGGTAAAGGAGGCATTGGCGAGGATGGTCAGATCAACCGCGGGATTTGGTGCGCGCAGCTCCCAGATGACAAATGCTGCGAGCGCAATCACCGCAATGGCAGTCAGACTCGCGATGAGCGCGGACTCGAACCAGTCTTTGCTCTGTCCCTCCGACAACAACGTTTGCAGCGCCGCAAGCCCGATGGTGAGGAGTCCGACACCCCAGTAGTCCACATCTGACACTCTCTGACGCTTGAGATAAGGAGGATCGTAGAGAAACTGGGAGGCGAGAAGCACCGTCAGAACCCCGATGGGGATGTTGATGAAGAATATCCAGGGCCAGCCGTAGTTGTCGGTGAGCCAGCCGCCGAGGGTGGGCCCGATCGCGGGGCCGAGCAGGATCGCCACGCCAAAGATGCTCATCGCCATGGCCTGTTCGGCGGGTGGGAAAACCTCGCGCAGGACGGCCATGGCGATGGGCTGCATCAGGCCCGCACCCATGCCCTGCACAATGCGAAAGAAGAGCAGGATGGGCAGCGTGGGCGACAGGCCACAGCAGAACGATGCCGCCGTGAAGAGCACGAGCGCGGCGAGGTAGAGGTTCTTGCGGCCGATCACCGAGGCCAACCACGGGGTCAGGGGCAGGATCACGACCACGGAGACCAGGTAGCCCGTCGCCACCCAGCTCACTTCGGTCAGCGTCACGCCCAGGCTGGCGCGGATGTTGGGCAGCGCCACATTGACGATGCTGGTGTCAATCGCGCCCATCAGCGTGCCGAAGATGATGGACCCCGTGACGACCCAGCGGTTGACTTCGCGCGGGTTATGGAGTGGGCGCGCCTGAACCAGCCCGGCCATTCCTTACCTCAATGCGCCTGCCGCGCATTCGGGAGTGACGCGCAGCATCATCTCGTCTCGACCGTAACCACGGCGCTCATGCCGTCGCGCAGGACCGGCTTTCCGCGGCTGCTGCGATCGACCGCGATGCGCACCGGAACGCGCTGCACGACCTTGGTGAAGTTACCGGACGCGTTCTCAGGCGGCAGCAGGCTGAAGACGGCCCCGGTGCCAGGGCTGATGGAGGTGACGTGGCCGGTGAAGCGGACTCCGGGGTAAGCGTCGACGGTGAACGTCACTCGCTGTCCCGGGCGGATCGCGCTCATCTGGGTTTCTTTGAAGTTGGCGGTGATGTGGGCGCCGGCGCTTGCGACGATCGCGATCAGCGACTGGCCCGGCTGAACGAACTGCCCGGTCTGGACGTTCTTCTTCGCTACCATGCCGTCAACCGGCGCGAGCATGCGCGTGTATGAGAGGTTGAGCTTGGCCTGCTGAAGCTGCGCCTGCGCCTGGGCAACCCGGCCCTGCGCACCGCGCGC
>Ga0315282_10002758_pt1 | contig 31891 bp, 36 predicted proteins | sample YL17G07_20_MG_FD_203693 | JGI IMG/M metagenome (GOLD analysis project Ga0315282, IMG submission 203693) | Sediment microbial communities from Yellowstone Lake, YNP, Wyoming, USA - YL17G07_20 | ecosystem: Environmental > Aquatic > Freshwater > Lake > Sediment | place: USA: Wyoming | collected...
ACGACGAAATCACTCTAGGCAGGAGAGGCTTCCTAGCCTATCTTAAAGCTCTAGCAGGTAGCAACATAGTTAAGGTTGTCCCTGCTAGCGATAACGCTAGCGGTTCGCAGGTTGTCGCTAAAGGTGTTAAGGTTGTTTGCGGTAACCATCAAGGCTATTTACCTAATGAGGCTTGGATAAAGGATAAAATGCCTTTGACCTTCAATGAAGTCCGAGTGTCTCCGAGCAACGCTGTTGTGCCTAATCTCGGTAGTGTTGAGTTAGCCGAAGCCTTGTTAAAGGTTGTAGGCTTTGCCTCAATTGAGGAAGCGAAAGCAGTCTTACAAACGGTTCGCTTCCATCAAAAGGAAGGCAAGCTGACCTTGACAGCTTCGGATGGCTTCAGACTTGCCGAAGTTAGCCTTGACTTTGAGGCTGGTGAAGCCGAAGCCTTGATTTACGCAAGTGAATTGAAAGGCTTAATTTCAGCTCTCCGTAAAGCCAAAAGAGTAAAGGTTAGCTTTGAGCAGAAAGCCGATGAGGAAGGCGGTTTAGTTACTAAACTACTTCTCATTGACACCGAGCTTATTAGGTATAAGTTCCATAGTCAAGATGGAGAATATCCTGACTATGAGAAGGTTATACCTGGTGAGTTTGTAGCTACTGCTAGCTTTGACACTAAAGCGATGATGAGGGCAAGCCAAAGCCTCTTGTCCTTCTGGTATGATGATGATACCAAACCACTATACCGACCCTTGACGCTAGCGATTAGCGAAGGCAAGGTTACCATAGAGGCAAAAGAGGATAGAGGGAAGGCTGTAATTGAAGCGGAAGCAAGCGGGGAAGGCAAAGTAGCAGTCAACGGTAAATACTTACTCCAAGCATTGAGAACCTGTGGGGGAATAGCCGAAGTCAAGATAGTAAACGCAAGCTCACCGATACTCTTTAGCTCCAACGGTTATCGCTGTCTGGTAATGCCTATGCTATTACCAGGCGAAACCGAAGCACCGAAGGCAGAAGCGAAAGCAGAAGCCGAACCAAAGACAAAGCGAACCAAAGGCAAAAAGTCAAAGGCGGTAGCCGAAGCCGAAGCAATAGCCGAAGCGGAAGCCGATGCGAAAGCTGATGCGGAAGCCGAACCAAAGCGAAAGCAAAGCCGAAGAGCAAAAGTCGCCGTAGCCTAATAGTAACGCAATAGCCGAAAAACAGAGCCACACAAAAAGAGGGGTGGAACGAACCCCTCTTTTTGCTTTTTGGAGGGGTGCAAGTCCCCGAAGTGGAGATTTGCACCCCTCTCTTTTTGCCTAAATTCAGATAGAAAGGAGGTGATTATGAATAGGCTATCAAGCTGCCGAACTCCGAAGCCCTCCGATGAGTATGAGGAGTGGTGGAAGTCTCTGACTGCCAGGCAAAAGATAGCGGAGCTTGAGCGATGGCTAACTTGCCCTTGTGATTCCTGCTCACTCACCAGGGAAATTATCGGAGAGGAAAGGATAAGGAACGCTATCCGTGAAGCAAAGGAAAGAATAGGGGAATAGTAGCCCGCACACCTGAAATTGGTCGGGGAACTATACCCTGGAAAGGAGGTAAAAATGCCAAAGCATAAAGACATCATGTCAGCTCCAGACGAGGAGAAATACGAAATCTACCGGCAAATTGACCAGCTTTATAGAAAGGGCAAGCACGTAACTACCAAGGAACATCGGAGCGGCTTCCCTGCGATAACCATAGATTGTGAGGAAATCCATGTCCTTACTGACTGCTTGAGCTTAGAGAAGTGGAATGCGGAACAGAAAGAAACGAAGGAGGACGCTGGCTAGGCGTTAATCTAGCCTGAAAGGTCGAAATCGGTAGGGTAACTATGCCCTGGAAAGGAGGACAAATTGGGACAACTCAGTTTACTTGATAGTGAGGAAAAACAGGACTATCAGATAGAGAAAACGACCACTGTCAGGCTGGGAACGAGAAGTGCTGAAATACCTCTACGGAAGAGGAATAAAGCAGCTATAAAGCAGCTTAAGGAAATTATACCCCAGCTTGAGGGGAAGGATATTCTGGTAAGCCAGTATTGCGATTACTGGTGGTATCAGGATTTAAGGCTTAAAAGGCTTCAGGTGCAGTGGTTTGATGATAGTGCCTTCGTTCTGTGGGGGACTAAAGGAACACAGGTAAGAGTCCTGGGTCTTAAATTCCTGTATCAGGTGCGGAAGCAATACTACAACAATGGCAAGCCATATTACCTACTTGATTTCTGGAACGGCTTTCGGAGTGAGCCAGTTGATAAATACTATCGTGGCGGCTACCAGTGCCTTGAGATAAGAACGGCGAAGTAAACGATTCCCCCGGAATCGGTAGGGTAACTACGCCCAAAAAAGTACAAAAAGTACAAAGGAAAGGAGGTGAACTATGCCAATCAGATGGAGCGCCCTTGAGGTTAGCGAGGCTATGGATGAAGTTGAGGAGCTGGCCAGGAAGGCTGAACCTTTCCTTGCCGAGGCGAAAGCCAGGGTAGGGAAGGCTAAAGGCATAATAAATTTGCCACAGTATATGAGCCAACGCTTCCAACGCCTGATATACACCATCGAATACAGGCAAAACATCCCAACTTCCATAGCTAAAATCCGAGAGAGTATTCCCAAAGGCGCGGTTGAGGCTGAGCGTCAAGCAGGCAGGCAGCAAAGCCTGGGACTGGATACAGCACCTTGCAAAGTAGTGCAGCACGATGATTTTGCTGAATGGCTCGAGCAACAAATGAAGGAGTAGTAGTAGCCAGCCTCGGGTTTGATAGGGTAACTACGACTTAAAAAGGAGGTGATAACGAATTGGACAACCGAATAGTAGACAAGCAGATAGACAGCCTGGTTGGTGCTCTGATGGATCCCATTATTGTAATGCCTGGTGGCTGGGGAGATAGTTTGCCAGACTGGATTAAAGGAGCGATACAGATAGAAAGGCTTGCCCTGCTAATGAAAGGGGAAGAGACAGCCACCGACGCTGAGGCTTGTGCCTATCTCTATACTGCCAGTTTGGAAGCTCCTATGGATAGCGACTGGACGCAGATTTACTTGTATGTTGCCGGGAAAGTGGTATCAAAGAATAGGGAAATCCAGATTCCGGAGGATATTGGAGTGGATTCTCTCAATGATTACCAGATAGGGCTACTCCAAGGCTTGAAGGACTGGATATACGAGCGAAGAGTTAAACACAGGCGAGAGAAGCAGAGAGTGGAAAAGGCACAAGCTATGGCAGAGGCAAAAGCTAGAGCACCAGAGCAGCTTAAACTGGGTGTCTAATAGTAATAAAGGGTCGTGGAGCTAAGTCCACGACCCTATTTTTTATTGTCGGAGGGAACAAAATAGGCTATTGTTATCCAACAATTGCCTCTTTTGTTATATCTGATAACCTAGCACGTTTATTTCTCCCTCCGGACCGGGGAATCTCACAAAGAAAAAGAGCTCACTAGGTCAAGGAAGCCTTGGACAAAAAGAAAAACCCTCTACCGTTGATTACTTTATCGTTTCGATCCAAACAGTTAAAATAGATCAAGAGGAAATTCAATGAGGAATACATCTCTCTACAAAGCGCTTCGGGAATACTGTAACAGTGCCCTCGCCCTCCTTAACTCGAGGATTAGCCGACCTGAAGATGTCCCAACCACTATTAAGGAAAAGGTTGAGGTTGCGGAGAGCGGCGAACTTTCTTTCTCCCAGGTTCCAGAAGTTCTCTGGCACATACTTGTCATTAGAAATGAACGGGACCTTACCCAAACGGATGTTTATCAAGCAGCCGTACAAGCCTTGCAAGCCGACCCCCGAGTTGCCAAGCATTTGAATACTCTAGTTGGGACGAGTGAGGTTAGAACTAGGGTTGATACTGATAGTTGTTTACGGGCATTTCTCGCCCGGCTTTTGCAAGAGCAACAAGACTTGAGTCTCCAAGAAGTTGTGTTCGGTAGGCTTTATAACGAGTTTGAGGATTACTTCTATCGGGATGCCGTAGGGTATAGATTTCTCTCTCCACTAAATAATTTTCGAGTTGAAACCGAGAAGGTTGAGCTGAACCCCAACTTTTCTATTATCAAGATTCCTAGAGAAGAAAGAGAGCAAATGCTCTCCCGGTCCAGAGAGTTTGACTTATTCACTCAGCATCACATGATGCCCTGGAATGAATACGCCCTTGAGCTTTTCCTTGAGGCGCCCAAAGTCTTTGGCGAGGGTCCTGCGGTGCCCGACGTAGAAAATATGCCGAGTCAGATCGCCAGAAGGCAGTTTGATGAAGCCTGTTCTGCCCTAAGGCTTTACAAGAGCGGGGCTGTGAGCCACGACTACATACGTATCGGAAGTACCTCGTGGGAACTGCATGGCAGAACATATACCGTTAGCTCAATCGGAATGAGGCCAGCTATCGGATCTCAGCATTCACTTTTAGAGGAAGAAGTCGCTGAGTTCCTGAAATTTTGGGGGTTCTTTCAGAGGGTGAGAAAAAAGAAACTAAAGAGAACCGACATTGCGCTACGAAGATTTAACTTTGCTTATGAACGAGTAAGACCAGAGGATAAGTTGATCGATTACCTTATTGGATTTGAAGCATTATTGTTGAAGGGAGATGAACATCAGGAGCTTGAATATAGACTGGCACTAAGAGGTTCTGTATTGTTGAGTAAGACTCCTGAAGAAAGACAAACAGTTTTTAAAGAGCTTAAGACCGCCTACCGTGAAAGGAGCAACATTGTACACAGAGGTACGGTCAAAGAAGCTATCAAAATCGGTGACGAAAAAATCAAGTTTAACGAGTTCGTTGAAAAAGTAGAGCAACGTCTTCGCTCAGCAATAAAAGAGTTTCTAGGTCGCTTGGAAACCCAGAGCGAGTCAGAGGTTATAAAGGACCTAGATAAGAAAATTATTAGTGGTTGATAGTCTTAGTGGACGGCTACTTACAGACGGCTTACGTTAAATAAGCATTTTGTTGGACTGAACTTCCAGGCCCACACGCTAGTCAAATGTATAGCCCCTTGCCAATATGGAACAATCTGGACGTTTGTTATCCACCGACATTGATGGAACTCGAACGAATTGAGGAAAAACGTGCTGGAAGTGGAATATCCGTGGCAGGGAACTCAAGGATGGGAGCCCACCTTGCGGAGCGAGGCACGACTATTTTACTTGCAATGCCCATTCTCACATTTCGTTCCTTGAAGTTTTTGCGGAGCACATTATACTTGGTAGCTTTAACGACCTTGCTGGGCTGCAGCACTCAAATTTAGGAATTCAGTGAAGGGCACCGCGCTTGGGTGTAGGGCATACGATCCACGCCGATAATCTGCAAGGCCCAGTTGTGGGTCATATAAGAGAGAGCGGGCTACAAGGTCCGAGCAAAAGGCTTCGATCTGTTCTTGGCTAACACTAAGGATCTCAGAAATCTCCTTCGCTCCAAAAATAATTATTTCCTCTGTGCGACCCTTGCTAAGAGAAGACTCTCGCCTCTCGGCAAATAGCTTGATGATGCGTATGTGTAACCCTGTTAGCTCATTGACCAGCGTAATGTATCGTTCTGCCCTCTCGTCCCGTGGTGAACCCTTGGTGGCCACTTTTGACAGGATTTCAGCGAAATAGGTTATTTTCTCATGTCCATGCGACGATTGTAGCGCTTGAAACACACGAATGATAAGTTGCTCGAATTCGTCGCTACTAAGAAACCCCTTGTCTATCTGGCTCTCTTCAATCTTCCCAAGCCTTATTCTTAACTCGTCTAAGAGGCTCATAACCCTTTCTTGCCACCGACGAGATGCTTTTCCAGATAACAGCACGTCGATTGTGCTACCAACATATGGAATCGCAACCACAGCGGCCCGCGGAATTATTGAGCGCCCGTACTGCTCAAGTATTTTTGAGGGTTCCTCCGCAGAGCTTTTGTGCGTATTAGCCCGAGCCATCAACTAGCTCCTCTTGCCAAATGTTACTCATATGCTCCACTTCACCGGAACGGGATGCAATCCCCCTCAACGTAGAAGTTTCTTGCCAAAATACTCGAATTGAGAGAATACCTTTTGAAATACGCGCTCGGGAACCTTGATTGTATGACCGTGTCTTTCCGCATCGTCACGCGATTCTCTAATAGTCGCAATTATCAGCGAGTCTGCAAATTCCAACATTTCCCTGAGATTTCCGGGCCATTCATACCCTCTGAGGCGCTCAAGTTGATCCTGTGTCACTTCGATCGAAGCAGCCACGCCAAATTTTGCTCTTGACGACCGCGTTGCTAGCGCAAACAGACTATCGAAGGGGTCTCCTTGAGCCATTGCCTCCCTGAGCGGGGTGATATGTGCACGAATGTCAAAACGCCAGAACAGGTCTGGTAGAAATAATCCAGACTTCATAGCCTCGTAAACTCGATCTGTTGCGGTCGCGACCGTAAGCCCATCCCAGCGCACGGTCGTAAGATGACCGAGCCTTCGGCATTCCCCGTATGGCTTGTCCAGAAACCTGAGTATTCCGCCCTGAGCATCCAATTGCGCCTTGTCTAGCTCATCCAGGAGAACTGCACTGACCTGTTCTACAAGCGGAGTGGAATCACCCCCCGTTTCGAAGAGATCCTCATATAGTGTTTTCCATGTCAGGCCGGCACAATTTACAGGAACATACGGTTCGCCCGACGTTTTTAAGAATAGCTTGGCAATAGACTCCTTGCCTGTTCCTGTCTCACCAATAATTAGAATACTGAGTCCTCTTTTCCCAAACTGAGCTACAGATTGCAACGCTTCCTTTACTTCTTTGAACATTGGCAATGACCAAAGCACGATGTGAAATCTACCAACCTCCGACAACTCATTAATGTACGAAGTAAAAAACCGCGCTGTCACTCTGAGCGTCAGAGACTGTAGATCATTCCTTGGGCTCGTTTTCGTCAAGCCTATCACATTCTTCAGTTCTCTCTCAGTTATCTCAAGCGTACCTGACACTGCTTTCTGAAGTTCGAGCACGGACGCTTCCGTGCTAAAGACCTTACCACAGGTAAGAAGAATCGCGTAGTAAAGCCTGTGGGAAAGCTGTGCAAATTGGCCTATAGCGGCATACTGCTCCCTTCCTAGCAGCCACAACATATACGCTAGGACTTTGAATTCGCGGTAATGCGGAAGAGGGCTATGCATTGCATAGAAGAGATCAATGTTTGCAAGAATTCTTATCAAACGGAAGCTTAAATAGGGAATCAACCAGTCAATAAACTCAGGCACTTCTGCCCACTGGGTCGAAAGCACTCTATAGGCTTTGTCAGCTCTTTCCTCGTTTAAAATACCCGCGCCTGACTCAGGGTCGTGTTCGTGACCTAAGCAGTATAAGGCAATCTCTATGACATTGTCGATTTTGCTTGATTCCCGTCGCAGGTGTAGCCGTGGCTCGACCACTACTTCAGGAGGGAGTGACTCGACTTTATTCCAAAAAGGGGGGCTAGATTCAACCACATCAGCCCCAACTCCTAGAAGCGCAAGAAGCTGAAAGAACTGATAACAAAGCCTTAAATCTTTTTCGCTATCTCTTACGTCGCCACCGCGTGACAGAAGGCGCTTCTTCACGGCTTCTTCAAAGTTTGTATTTCTTTCTTTATCGTCAAGATGAAAGACATCTGCGAAGGCGTCAGGAATGTTGTGCTCCAAAAACTCAATAACACGGTCTAGCGACTTCGGATCAAAAGTTCTGGAACTTTCTATTTTTTTTAGCTCTGAGACCAACTCGGTGTAGCCCTTACTCACCATCTCTGCCTCTCAGCTAGTATATTAGGACATTGTGCATCTGACGTCAAGAAGGCGAGGCTGAAAGACCCCCAGCGTATCGCCTTGTTTGCAGCTGAGACGACGGGGGAGTTGACCGTGTAGTATGTTTGTGCGCAACAATCCGCCCTTTTGTATTATAAGATAACAAAACAAGCTATTGTTGTGTCTCCCAAGCTGTGAGTATGTAGAAGAAGTTATCAAGTGCTTTTAGGCAGAGACTACTTACCCTATCAGCCTTGAGGATGAATTTCTTATCTCTAATATACTCCAAAGAGCTAGTAGGGGTATGCTACAAGATGGGGGCTACTTCCTAGATTACCGCAAGAGGTCAGGCTGGTTCGTTGTGAAGACTACTGCGGAAGCGTTTGACCATCTCATACGCTATACTAAACGGGAAGTAAGACTTCATAAAAGGCTTCAGGCAAAAGCCTTTATTGCTATAGGCAATCGCTACCAGTTATCAGTGTACCAGTGCAAGGCAAGAAGCGGAACAAACTGAGAGACGGCAAAAGAAAGAAGAGGAGGTAGCCAGCAGACACGACGAGCAGCCAGTGCTATTTGAGTTCTAGTGTGCTTGGTATCCGCCGAAAAAAGGGCTGGGGAATTTCCCCGGCCCTTTTTTATTCTCTGCGAACGCACAATTGATTCGATCAAGTAATCCCAATTCGTCTAAACAGATCCGCGGCTTTTTGCTCATAATAATTGGGGCGGTTTCGATCTATAAAATCTAACCAACATTCTGAGAACTCATTATGTAGAAACTCAAGGTCATCCAATTCGGTCTCCCCAAGCACTCTAGTGTCAAAACGCAGATAACGTCCTTCTTGTATATATCTCTGCTCCAAAGCAGCGCATGCGTGACCGGACAGATCCAAGAATTGTCCAATTAATCCTTCAGGGAACACCTCGTCGCTATCAGCTTTTTCTGCTACAGTGACTAATACCGGCAATGGGCAAATGGATGGTTCAACAAGTATTATTCCAAAAAGAAATCCGTATTTTCTTAAGGATGCATGAACTGGGGTGGCACTAGCCAATACCTTATAATGGAGTCCTACTAATTGTCGGCGAACTAAACCGACGTAGTAGTCAAAAGTTTTCCTATCGAAAATGCAGATGTCATCCTTGGTAATTCCCTGTTGAAGGTCTTTGGCTTCGGTCAATATTGTAGCATGCAAAGCACCGGCGGCGCCATCCAATTCATGTCTGGCACCGGAGGCGCTGGCCATACCGAAAAGTTGCAGATTATAAGGACCCTGCGTGGCCATGGCGTCATAACTATGAAGAGCCTTTTGTATGAACGTCTGCCACGCGTGACCTCCTTCTTGCGGTGACGAGAACCTAGCTAGCAGATAAGCCGCCTCGCAAAAATCGCTGAGAAAACGGTTCACTGTAATAGCCTATCAACAATATCAGTCTGACTCTCCGTTGTTGTGGTATCCCGCTGTACTGTGGGTTCAGTACGTCCGCCAAATAGATCCTGAATATACCCGCCGTCAATCCTCGAATACCCCTGGAGAGCGGCAGTGTCCAGTATGCGGTATGCATCCTGTAATAAGATACCTACCCTACCCTCCGACCTTTGAAGAAGTGCATCCAGCGCTGTTGGTTCAAATGGGCGTATGATGCCAACATCTGCCCGATTAACGCGCCTAGTATCTAAGTAGGTGACAAGGAGATCTTTTACTTGGTCTGTGGTTCTTAGTCCGCGAAGCACTACTACTGAACCTTGATTTGCAGGATCATCGGGGTCAAATGAGGGTAGGCGTTCCTGTCTCCACATCCAGCCAAGTTGTTGTTGTGCTCGGACATGGAATGTGAAAATGGCATGTAAGTTGCCTTTATAATGGGGTGTTTCGCTTAGGATATCCCTGAAACGCCCGACTTCCCTCTGTTTCTTTGCGTTACCTATATCTCTTCGAGTTGCCAAATCCTCTAACTGGTCAATGGATACGAAGACATCATGTATACCAGTGGCATAAGCTATAGTAAATAATACATCGAAATAGGCGAGACCATTACGAACGCGACTAGCCGGGCTTACTTCGGCGAGCACATCAGCGATTGGCTCACCTGCTACGAAGGCATCCAAGAAATCGCTTCGCATGGGTGGTAAAGTGGGGCCAAGGGTCTGGCGAGCATTAAGTACAGCGCCTTCGATAAAATCATTTGCATCAGGATTACTCGGATCGCTGCCTGCTTCTTCTAAGATGCGTTCTCTGCACCTCTCAAGCAAGCACTTATTGTCTACACCGTATCGGGGATCAGCTGCATACTCGACAGCAGAGAAAAGTAGAGGATAGATTCCTGCCACTGATAGTGTGTTCATGGCAGCGTACAAAGCTATTAGCTTATGTTCTCTTACTTTCTCAGGGCGCATTCCTGCCTCTTCAAGAATACGCTTGCCCCAGTCTTCGTTTATTTGGCTTGCAACATTTCGCATCATTGTAGTCTTACCGAACCCGGTGTCGCGCCCTTCTGGCCCCTTCGACCAGAGAAAGCCCATGGGTCGGCGGTCCATCACTGCGCTGTAAACAAGTTGGCTTATGAATGATGATTTTTCCTCTGGAAATAAGTGGTCACAGTATGGGCCATTAGTAGCTTCAATAGCCTCTGATGGAAATGGATTTCCATCTATGCCCCACTCCTCCTCCATGAACGTATACTTATCGCGCTGTTGGCCAGTAGTCATTGTTATAACCTCCTATCTGTTTTTGGCTGCATAGATAAAACGTAGTATTCTTTCCCTTCAATTCTAAAGACAGGTTCAGATGGCGGTGGAAGAATGCCATTACCTAAAGAAACATCCACATTCACATCCACTTTACGTTCGCCAGTGACCATCTCGGACAGAATGCGATCTACCAGAGCGTTATTTACTTTAGTACGGAAGGCTGCTTGGGTACGCACCAAATATATATGTACATAAGGGAATTTGACTACCAATTTGTCATGATGGGTGCTAACAACATCTTCATACCCACTGACAAGTGCTTCCATAATCTGATTACCGTATTCTTTGATTCCTCGGCGAGCTATGGTTCCATCTGGGCGTATAGTTGCTGTTGCCCATAGAGTGCGTCCCGGCCAGTCAATTACGTAGCGAGAATCGTTTAGAACCAGCAGTTGCTTCCCCAAGCTCACCAGAGTGTCTAGGCTAACTGGGTCCAGTAGCAAATCTCTAGATGCAAGGGTAATACTCGCCAGAGCATCATTTACCGCATGCAGAAGATCTTTACGCGCTGGTTGCTCGTTGCCAAAGCGGCGGATGATATATTTGATCAGTTCATTAGCAATATCGACTTCAGAAGGGCTATTTGCTTCTCCCTTGTGTTCGCCCAATTTCTTTGCTGCGTCACGCGCCAGAACTTCAAACCACCTTCCTGCTTCACTCCGAAATGCTATTAAATCCTGCTCATTGTATTCAGGGACTAACAGCGGCCATTGCCCACATAGCACCAATAACTGGTGAAAATATGGGTGTTTTCTTAAGAGCTTTTCTGAAAGTTGAGAATAGAACTCTGCATGTTGCTGTTGTACGAACAATGAACTCATGCGCTGCCCATCAGGTGTCAGAGTGTAAATAGTATTCCTGTGAGTGTCAACATATTGCCTTCGCGAGGGTAAGGAGCAGGTTTCTATGAAACCGAGGCGCATGAACTCTTCCAGAGCATCTGCTGTTGGTGCCCACATGGTATAGGAGTCACTAACACGCGGCATAATGGAGCGTCCTAGTCTGGCCTGTGCATTGATAAGCCGCTGCCGGAGTTGCTCGAATTTCTCGCCTTTCTCAATGCCCGCAAGCAGTTCTTCGAAGTACCCCACCTTCGTAACACGCGGAATAGTGTCTTTCATCATTTCGTCTGCTTTCATAATTATATTTATAGCACGTGTTACACTATATGTCAAGTGGTATCTCGCATATACGAGATACCAATCCAAAATATTTTTTCGGTATCCCTGAAAGGCTAGCATTCACGTATAGAGGATAAGGACACTCCATCTGAGGTTCGTCGACAAACTGGCTTTTTGTTGCACGCACCTAAATATTAACGCTTCCCTTAAGGAGAGTCAGAGGTATTTTATGGGGCTGGGACGTAGTAGTATGCGGATCGCGAGTAGCTTGGTTCTTCCAGTTTTTTCAACAACTCGTCGAGGATACGGCGATAATAACCAATATCAGACAATATTTCGACGCCAAAAACTATCCTGGCCTGTTGTTGTCTATGCTGTTCCCTGCTGGCTATCACCTGCTCAACGAGAAACTGTCGAAAGCGCTGGTGATAGTTATCATTGAATTCCTCGCAGTGCCCAACCGTCCGGTCGAGGTCATCCGCAAGGTCGAAATTTCTGAGTAGTACGAGATTCTCCGGCGATAATGCATATTTCATGGTAATCGTCCTGAGGCCTCGGTCTAGTGATATATATTCCGGACTAGAAGGGTCACCCAGAAAGGCTTTTAGGTTGTCTAGCCATTTAACATTCTCAGATACCTCGAAACTCAAGTTCTCTAGAAGCTCCTGGCGCTGCAGTAATTTTGTGTGCTTCTGCTGTCGCAGCCATATCAGATATGCGAACATCACTGTTATAATAACGCCGAATGTGGTTGCCATGAGTTGGGGCCAGAAAGCGTTCCAGAAATCACTATGCCAAGTAGACATGAAATAGGTGATAGCGATAAGAGCCGCCAAGAGTATGCTCATCTGCCAGAAGAACGTTTTCCAGTGTTTGTCCATTTCTCAAAATATCATAGCACATTATCAGTTGGATAGAAGCCTCGTATCAGGCAACAATGTGACGAACTGTTGTTTTGTCACATGGGGATACTGCCTTAGCTAACATTCTAGGGCAGTAGTAGCAAAGGGTGAAGCTGGAACACTGCCTAGTCCGCCTTGAAAAATTGAGCTACCGCGATGATTTTGGGGAGTTGTGAATGGAAAACCTCCAATTGTGGTGTCTCTATTTACTCCTGTCTCACAGCCTCATATAGCTCCTGTATTAAAGCTGTCAGCGCCTTCTTTGCCTTGAGCTTCAGCTTTTTATCACCTTTGATTGCTGGTATCGCATCTGTAATCACAGATTCTTTGCCAGTCACAAGGTAGTCAATAGTCACACCTAGCTCCTCAGCTAACTTGGTAAGAGTAGATAAAGAAGGAGCTCCTTTGCCTTGCTCAATAAGCGAAATATGTTGCGGCGTTACCCCAATAACTTCGGCCAGTTCTTGCTGGGTCATTTCCAATATTTGCCTTCCTTTTCTGATTCTTTTTCCTATGCTCATCGCTTTAAGTCTTTGTCAGAAAGAATAGTAACCAATTGAAGACTTGAGCAAATTATCAAGTAATACTTGACACTTATGTTGATTCGTGGTAAAAGTTATTAAGTTTTTAAGAAATCCTGATTGAAAATAAAAAACCGTAGTATACCCATGTTGGAAGGAAAATGTCAAAAATACGGAGTTAGTCATTACTAGGAATGAGGAAAGAAAGGAGGTGATGCTTATGGAAAATTGGCAGTGGGGAAAGACCCGATGGCAATGGGAAAGACTAAATAATGGTTTTTCATAAAGGAGAAGAGAGAAAAATGAGAAAATTAGTTAGTGTTTTACTAACACTGGCAGTGGCAGTTTCGTTGATGGTTGTGCCAGCAGTGACCAGTGCTAGTCCAGGTGCTCCGACAATTGATGGTATCGTAAGTGCTGGAGAATGGGATGGAGCGACAGTAATAGATGTTGCAAGTGGAATGGGGACTGTTTCCGTAATAGCGCATACAGATTATATGTATGTGTTGTTTAATGTTACGGATTCGACTGATGCTCGTAAAGGCGAAAACAAGGTTGGCAATGACCAAATTGGCTTGAACATCAACCCTACTTCTGGAGCATCGTGGGGTCTTCCATGCGACATCATATTCCAAACGGGTGCAGACCCTGCTGCATGGGGTGGAACAAGCTCTGGGGTAACTGATAGCTGGGAAACGGATTGGGCGATTGATGGTACACAGATGTCCCTTCTTCCTACAGACCTTGAAACTATGACGGTTTACAACTACACCACACACATAAGGATTTCCGAGTGGAAGGTACCTCTGGCTTCAATAGGCCCTTCGGCAGGAGATACGCTAAAGGTAGGTGGAGCAATTGACGTTGGAGATGGGAGTTCGTATGTGTACCCAATTGGCTTAGATTGGGCTAATGCATCAACCTACGCGGATATCCTTGTTCAACAGCCCAGCTCAGCAGTTGGTTTAACTGCTAGTGTTCCTGACATCGTAGCCATCAGTGCGAGCCCATCTGCCATTGACTTTGGTACCCTTCATCCAGGACAAACTTCCGGCGAGGGAGTTGTCACTGTGACGAATATTGGCACGCACATAGTTAATGTCGATGCGAGTGTGACTGGCTCGACGTTGTTCACGAACAACCTACAACTGGTAGTTAGCGGTAGTTGGGCAACGGGACCTGCTTGGACTGACGTAATAACTGGGTTACTTTCGAGTAAGTCTCAGAATGTTAGGACTCATTTGGTAGTGCCATCAGACTACACTCCCACAGGCACAGAGACAGGCTTGCTAGTCTTCGAAGCTACGGCAGTATAACCAGCAAAGTGGGGGGGTGAGCAATCATCCCCCTCTCCACCAGAAAAGGTGAAGAATTGAAAAAGTTAATTGGCTTGTTAGTGATAATACCGCTGCTACTGGCTGCTCCCGTATTGGCTGCCAGCCTGGGAATAAGTCCCAGCCATACAGAGCTTGAAGTTCCAGCCAATGGCAGCGCAACGGCTAATTTTCAGGTTTATTACTTCAGCGGTGATTTGCAAATAAGCCTGGTAGATATACCATTGAGAGTAGAGCCAACCACAATTCATATTGAATCCTCGGATGAGCCTGCAAATATACAATTAACTTTCTATGGAAATGAGACACTTGGCTCTCACACATATGACGGCTATGTAAGGTTTCTCGGAATGACTGGAGGAACAGTAGCCGTGGCAGTGAAGGTGAAAGCCACTGTAAATCACATAGTCGCAGGTCAGCCTTTACCGCCGCAGACCGGGGGTGGTGAGAGCTTCACCATGCCGCTATGGGGCTGGATAGTCATCGGCATTGTCGTACTTGCAGTGGTGGTTTTTGCCGTGAGCAGGCGGCTCCATATTGAGGTCCGCAGGAGGTAGCTCTCTCCAGATGATGACTCGGCTGAGGTTAATAGAATTAGCTGAAATTGTGGCTGGAGATACTGAATATGAAGGGGTGGGATGAATAAAGAACTACTCAACCACATAAAGGATAGCCTGATTATAGGCATGGCAGCAGTATGGTTATATCATTTTATCCAAATAGCACGCTTAGGGGACTTCTATATCTGCGAGCCAAACAAGCCAATCCTTATTGCCGAAATAGTATTCTTTGTTGCTATCCTCTGTTTCGGCATCTGGAGACTAATCAAGGATTAAAAAATGATATCGGGCAAAGTGCTAACGTTCGTGTGTGTCACAATTGGTCTTTTCGTGGCGGGGTGTATCCCACAGCCCCCTGCAGTGGAGATTGTTAACCCTGAGAATGACGCTACAGTTTCTGGCACTGTAGCTATTCAAGCTGAGGCAAGAAGCAGTGCAGCCGTAGAGAATGTTACATATCAGATAGATAGTGGTGACTGGGTGGACATGACGCTGATGTCAGGCAATGGGCAGCATGGGCTATGGGAAGGAAACTGGAATACCACCGTTGCACAGGAAGGCTTTCATACCATAACGGTCATGGCTACTAACGCCATCGGCCTGACGGATATGGACTCCGTCACAGTGGTGGTGGACAATGTGCCACCTATTCCAGGCAGTGCCGAGGTGAATCTAAGAGCTGAAGTTGTGTCGCACAGCCACCGCTGAGCTAACAATGTAGACTTGAACTGGCAAGGTGTGAGCAAATATGGAGGCAATCTTATTAATTCATCCTGACCCGGTAATGAGACACGAGTTGACTCTGATATTACAGCACTCGGACTTCCATGTGGTGGGTGTTTCGGGAGGGCAGGAAGCTCTGGCTAGTATATCCAGCGTTTGTCCTGACCTTATAGTTTTGGCTGAAAACAGCCACAGGTTGAATGGCGATGAGCTCTGTGTTCGCATTCGAGAAATATGCTGGACTCCTATCGTCATCTTGGGGCAGGAACAGGATAGAGCAGCCGGAGTTGACCTGCTTGAAATGGGCGCCGATGCTTATTTAACTTCTCCCCTAGACACGAAGCTATTACTTGCTAGGATTCATTCATTGCTGCGTCGCACTAAGGGGGATTTCGGGCAATCAATACGGGAGGTGTAGTTGAAATGAAAGGGTGAGCACTTGAAAAATGTAGTGCAAAGGCATTAAACGATAAGGAGGTGAGCTATGGCATTGAGGGTAGAGAAGAGCAAGATAGAGGCTGTAATTTACACGCAACAATATAGGATAGAAGGGGAGGTTTATGTCCCGAGAGACGGCAGATTTACGGATTTTATGGGCGCCGATGTAAAATTAGGGTTTATACCCGTCACCAATGGCAAAGTCTACGCTCTGCCAAAGGATAAACTGCTCCATACCGTTCCCCTCTTGAATGTAAATAAAAACTTCATAGTTATAGCGTTTCCAAAGAGTTCGGTAGGCGTATGATACGGTCTGAAGGATAGCGGAGAGGGACTAGTAACCCTGCGAAACTCCCTCTTGCGTATAATGATAGATTGAGATGTGCTAAGGATGGCAGATTTTGGGTCTATCTTTGTGGGGAATGTTTGGCGGTATTGAGCGAGGAGAAGATGTGGATGGTATAGAGGAGGTTAACTATGAGTAAAAGTAAAAAATGGGCTATAGGATTCGGAGCAGCTATCGCTATCGCAGCAATCGTTGTCTGCGCCATACCGCTACAGCCGGTTTCCTATACAGTCACGGTTCCTTACCAAGATATTGAGACCTATTATGAAAGTGAACCATACCAAGTTGAAGAACCGTATACCTATACTACGGCAGAGAGTCTTACCCTATTTAGTGGAGAGACATACGCCGTGTCACCTGGATATTATCAGCCAATTGCTAAGCATATAGATGTGGTCGACAAATCTCAGAATATTATAAGCGGTCGTGTTACAGCTAGGGCAGGTGGTGAGTTTCTTTTCTACGTGTTCGACCAGAAGAACTACAATGCTTATAAGGCAGGAGGAAGTTGGCAAGCGTATGTTGATCCTGGTCGTGTCACGGACTACTCGTTTTCCTTCATTCCCGACCACTCAGACTACTATTACTTCATCATCAGTAATACCTTTTCCTTTTTTACTAACAAACTAGTAGAAATTAGTGCTACTTGGAACTGGCAAGAGACTAAGCAAGGATATGAAACGGTTACGAAGTATAGAGACGTTGAAAAACAAAGAGTCGTAACGAAGTATCGCCAAGAAACACATTATAAACAGGTTTCGCTTTTAGATTACTGGTTAAATTACGCACCATATTAGTATGAATAAACCTACCAAGTTTGGCAAGTTTGAGAAGAGGAAGAAAGAATGAAGCATATTGGTTGGAAAATAGCTTTTGGTATTTCGTGGATACCAGCATCTTGGCTATATGCTAATACGATTACTTGTTTCATGGCTATGGATAATCCGGATATGGTTGAGTCTCTCGCTGGTGGAATTGGTTTTTTTGCACTGCTAATTCCAAGTATTTTGTTTGCTTTATTACAAGCGTTCTTGGGCTGGCGTGCTTTCAGGTGAGAAATAGGAGGTGAAAGGATTTTTGAATACGGAAATAGCTTGGGGATGAGGATATCGAAGGAACTTGACCATTCCGACTATGCAACATCTGCTGCTGAGAATCTGATACTAGCGGATCCAACCGGCGAAATACCAGAGGAAGTATTGGAGGAGTGGCTGGAAGAGATTGAAGATAAGAGGCTGGATTATTTGAAAGATAAGAAGTCATTGAAGAATCAGTTGAAGATATTATGAGTTCAAGGTTTACTCCTAAGGAAATTGAAATACTTGGTTATCTAGTTAGAGGCTATAGGAACAAACAGATTGCTGATGAACTACATATTGCAGAGCGGACTGTTAAGAATCATCTAACTTATATTTATCTGAAGCTAAATGTTAGAAATAGGTTACAGGCCGTTATAGAAGTAGAAAAAAATCAGGGGTTAAGATGAAAAGATTAGCAATTATAGTTATCCTATTTAGCATACTCTTATGTTTCTTTGGCTGTGCCATCCCAAAGCCGTCAGCAAACGAGATAATCGAGGATTTGGCCTACGTGGAAGTATCTCCGACTCCGTATAGTGATGACGCTGACCCTGAAGATGATGGCTTTGGAATTGATATTGCCTACTACGACTCTAAAAGTGAACTCATACACTCCAACGTACCGGTTGAAGTGATTATTGAGATATATGGTTATAAGGATACATACTCTGTCTTTGACCATGCGGAGATGGAGTTCATTTGCACAAAACAAGCAGATATGATATTACACAAAATGGACTAATGTTCAATCTTGTTGCAGTCTCATGAGGTGACAAAATTTGACTCAGGCTACTGAGCCGTTACTTGCCGGTCGGAGATGGCGCCAACAAACCAGCCAACGCACCTACAGCCGCCGACCCAAGCGCCACGAGTATGTCTGGGGCGGTCTTACCGCCTGCCACCAGAATAATGCCACCCACAGCAGCCAGCAATGCGAGCAGACCGAGCGCGCCGACGACCATCCGGTATACATGCTTGTCACCTATATATGCCGGCGTCTGTTGTTTGGCCTCGTCGGCCACCTTTGGCAGTTCTTTGGAGGGATTGGCTTTTATGGCATCCAATCTTGCGGGGTCTTTTAGTAGAATGCTTACCATTTGATCGGCTGACCGTATGTTCTCTTTCATTTCTACCTCCTTCAGTTGCGCTTAATTTGACAACCCGTCGACATCGCCAAACAGCAGATCTGTTGTCGCACAGTCATTGGTTAATTGTATCACAGTGTCCCCCAGGACTGCATCTACTAGGGGAAGAATTCACGGTACCCCCCCCACAAAACAATCCGCCCAATTGTTCAGGTTGACAATCCGTTGCTGAAAGCAATTTAATCAACGCCTTGCGAAGCCTTATAGTTGCTGTGTTGAGTCAGGCCTCCGCCCAGAAAGCTTCTCCAATTTCTCGCCTTTCCCAAATCCTGTAAGGGTCAGCTTCAGAAAACTTGAATTGCTTTCGCTCCCCGGAAGAATAGTTAAGGAACTCAATTAGTCCTTTCCTTTCTCGCACACAGTCCCAAAGGAGCACGCTATTACCATGAATAACAACAAGAGGATGTAGACAGAGTTCTTGACCTGATGCTAGCTTCAGAAGGGCGACGACATCGCACGCTGGGGACTTCCGAAGAGACTCTGAATAGGAACGATACTCCCCTCTAAGCCAACCCTGGAGGGAAACTCGTCCCCCATTTGGTTCCACAGCTACTAAGACAGACGATGAAGTAAGAGATTGCAAGCTTGAAACCATTCTGAGGAATGTTTCATGGAGGGTATGCCAGAGTGGCGCTACCAATTTTTCTTCAACAACACCGTGCCCTCGCGTCACATTGCGTAAGTCTGTGAACCATGTCAGCCAATCCAACTGAGTAGCCCCTTTGACCTCTGACAAAGGTAAGCCAGTCTCACTTACTTTCTTGATTAGCTGTTCTTGTACCTCGAACCTTTTTTCTTTCTTCCAAAACTCGCATAGTTCCCTATCTAGCTCGCTTAATCCGGTTTTCTCTGTAAGCTTTTGGAGAAGACCAACCCAACTCCCTAAAGTCGGTCTCCCCACCAGTTCTTTGTAACTTACATCTGTACTCCTCTGGTCCCAACGATTTGCGACTAAAGCTACTACTGACCACTTGACTAAGCATTCAATGGAATTGAGCAAACAGAGGAACCGTTCAACTTCACTCTGCGCTAGCCTAAAGCCTAAATAGGAATCTGTAATGGGAGGCAGTCCCTTTGTTGCAATTTCTTGAATTACAGAGCGTACCTCTTTAGTAAGCTGCGCATCTGAGGCTGAGACAGAAAGTGCAGTTGACGCGAGCCTGTTTGTTAGCGGGGCAACTATACTCTCTAGTGAGCGGTTCTGGAGCCCCCAAGAGCACTCTAAAACTTGATCGCCGCCCACAGTGGAAGCGGCACTTACCTTTCCACGGGGCCGAACATATATCGTAAAGGTAGGGCCAGGGCATAGCTGGTAGCCATGTCGTGCTTCGTCGTCAAAAGATTCGGTGCTCAGCTCATCTGTCCCAAGGGATGTGCGTACCACTACGAAGGCGGCAGCTTGACATGCCAGCCACTTTCGGAAATCGGTAGAATGACGTCGAAGAGAGTCTGATACTAGGAATAGCATCATGCCCCGCTGACGGTGCCTCCATAGATATCTACTCGACAATTTATTGCTGCGTTTAGAACTATCGTAAACAGTCAGCCCAGACTCAGAGGGAAGATACCGGAATTCATAGAGCGAGTTCATTATTTTGCCGACAAAACGCTGACCAAGATATACACCCAACCCGGGTTCAGCAAGGATGTAAACAAACGGGACTGGCAGTCTAGGAAATACTCCGCGTTTATAATCTTTCAATAGGGTTTGAAGCAGGCGGAACTCGAACAAGATATGTTGAAGTGCTGTCAGCATAGCTAAGAAACCAAAAACAACCAAGACCCATGCTAATGCAATCCAAATAGTCGATTGACCAGAAAGGATATAATAAAGGCTTGCCGAAAAAATGCCTATGGAACTAGCCAAGCGCTTAGAGTGTCCCTCAGGTAGTGAGATAAACACGAGGCTTAGCCATCTGAAAATTGCCAACAAAGTGATTGCCACCCCAAAGAGAAGGGAAATCGCTTTCACTCCGATAGAATCCACTAATAGAAAAGATATGAGCGCACCAGAGCCTACTAGGAATGTAATTACGCTTAAAAGGAAGTTCCAACGATAACCCATAACTTACCTTAATTTTATGTTAATCGCCCTTTGGTGGCAAGCAAGGAGTTAAAGAGAAGTGAGTTAGTTGCACAATCCGCTAGATTGTGCAGTGTCAACGCAACGAAAAGCCCTTTGGCGCAAAGTCAAGACGCCCCAGAATGGGCAATGTTTTAGGTCAGGAGTGTATTAAACACAATCTATGAGTTACAATAAGAAGAAATGAAAAGCAGAAAAAAACCGCACTTAGTTAAGAACGTGTCTGTGAAAGACATCGAAAATGCATTCGGGGTGGTAACTCTACAGGATGCGAAATTATTAGGTGTGGAAGATTTCGAAGAATTTCAGGATTTTCAGGATTTTTGCGAGTCTCTAAAGGGACTCCATAAAGAGTATAAAATTGAAATCAATTGGGACAATTTTAATGAGCCGCAGATTCAGGCGTTGATAGCCATTCTATTTCACTCTATCGGATATTATCCCGAGAATTTACACAAAGCAGACCGAGCTCGCGAAGAAGGGGCTGATTTGGTCCTAAAAAAACGGAACCACAGTGTAGCGTTAGCTGTAAAAATAAAACCTAAGAATAGAGATAGGCAACAATTATCTGACCTGTCTAAAAGAGGTGAGGATAAAAAAATATATGTTTACATTCGCACACCCTCAGGGAAATTCCGCGACTCTATGGGTGAGTATGGGGGAATTGTCGACTTTTGGAACAGAGAGAAATTCAATAATTTCTTTGTTACCAATAACCTGGGTTTCACGGTAAGTCTGATATTCGATGATAATGATTTATCTCAAACTATTCGCCAGGCTCAGAAAACACTTTTTGGACTTCTACAAAAATGCCGGAAGCTTAAGAAAAGAGCACCCGCGCCACTAGATAGTCAATCTTTCAAATTGCTATTTAGACTCAAAGATGATGGAGTGTCATTATATAAAACTAATGAAAATGTAATAACGCTCTTAGAGAAACCCATCAATTTCAAGAAAAGAGAGTTAAATGAGCACTTTTTCAAATTGTTTCTTGAGTATCTAGATACACTAAATACACGCCTGAAGTCTTTCTTAAATTACTTTGGCGTATTTTATGCCCGGAACGAGGATTTAGTTAATAATTCTATAATCGAGAATGATGGAAGGAGCCATTGGTTGTGGCTACTGCGATACAGGCCTGACAATAGTCTTCCGGCTCTTAAAAATGAACTCCGAGAAGCAATCAAGAACGATGAGATGCTCAAGAAACTAAAGAAAATATCTTCTGATAAAGAATTGGAAAATTCGTGGAAGGAAAGTGCAAAAAATAATGACGTGTGGGCAGTAATGGAATCACGTGTAAGAAATCTTATGATTTTTGGTGCTGGAATAGAAGCTATCGTGGACGATATCGTTGATGAATATGCGCGACACTACGAGAAATATATGAATTTGTAACACAGAACATGTATTTTGTTGCGACTGAAATTGTGGGTATTGTTTTTCAGTTCTACCTATTGATAACTTCGGTGAGGTTCTCTGAAGCTAAATGAGGAAGGGGGGACTCGAGTCCCCCACAGCCTACTATGCTGCTATATCGTAATGGAGGTAACAATTGTCAGGATTGTGCAGCCGAGTCCCATCCCCCGATAAAGCCTAGCCCTCTGACTAGGTGCTACATTGTGCGGTGTCCTTCGTAGAAAGAACCGAAGAACAGACCAGCATCACAGCAAGTAGCAGTGGAGTTTCCTATGTGGAATATCGAGCTATATGGGTGTGTAAGTGCTTTGCGCAGATTTCCATAAGTCCGTTGGTTGTTGTGCTGCACCTATCTCGATATTATACGTTATCGGGTTCAGTAGTTGGCGATACAGTGATTTGACAGACTCCACATCCGTCTCTTCTATAAACCGAAAAGCGGATCCCGCTAAATATCTCCTTTCACTCTCAAATGCAACCCATTTTCTTTGTTGTTTTTCGGCTGCTTCTCCTGTTGCATTGGACCCCGCAAAGATATCCAGCACAACGTCGCCAGGCTCCGTTAGAAATCGAATGAAGAACTCAGGAAGCTTCGTCGGGAAGCGTGCGGGGTGTCCTCTGGACCCCGCAAGTTTACAATAGCGTAGATACTTCGAATTGCTCTCCGTATTTGGTATTTCGAGTAGATTGGGAGGAATGGCACCTCCGTTGGCTTTGCCGAAGGCAGCAGAGATATCATGACCAGAGGGCCGCTTTCGAGGTGAGTAGTATTTGTTCGCATTCTTGAGTAGTTTCTTCATCCGGTCTGAATAGGGGACAAGAACGTTCTCAACGTTAGCCTTGGGATAATCACTCTTGCTGAACCACCAGACGGTGTTGACAGCGTCTTTGACTCGTATTTTTCTCTTATTCACCCACTCTATTGGAGAGGGTAGCCGAGCCGGATTAAACCAGAAGAACTCCTCAGCCAGTTTCAAGCCGATTTCGTCACAGAACTTGATCAAAATTCGATAGTTGTACAGTGACCTTACTGGTTTCCCTTTTTCGTATGCCCCACCCAAGTCCAATACGAAACTACCATCCTCTCTCAGAACTCGCTTCACCTTACTAGCGAACCGTGCCAGCCAATCAACATATTCATCCTGCGGTTCATTTCCATATTCTTTCATTCTTTGCAAGGCAAAGGGTGGTGAGGTTATGACGAGGTTAACAAAGCCGCTATCTACATAGTCGAGCAAGTCCAAAGCGTCACCCAAGAAGGCTTTGCCAAATCTGGTGAAATATAGTGGTTTGATATCCTTCAACATATGGAACCTCAGTCAGTAGATGTCAAGCTCTGCGATCCAGCTCGAAAGTATCTTCCACAGGACTGTCACTGCGAAGTACACCTCTTGATCCTTACGTTTCAACTGTTCTATCTGACTAATGTACTTAGCTTGGTCGTCCTGGGTGCCTATTATCCAAGCTATCCACTTTCTTGCTTCATCGTCACTCATTGAGGGAATAAGATCCCTTATCTCAAATCGACCGCTCTTACTTAGTGCCCAAGCTATTCCGGCGCGCTCTTCCTCTGTGCTTTTTGGAATGAGGCTGATAATGTCTTTAGAGTATAAGTCTCCAAATTTCGTTAATGCTCTGGCCGCCTCTTCCCTTATGGTCTTTTCTACCTCGTTGAAGACCTTAACTAGCGCCTCTGTAGCTTTCTTGTTTTTCAGCTCGCCAAGAGACCAAGCAGCCCCTGCACGAATTTCAGAATGTTGTTTGGAGTCAAGGAGAGTCCCGATGAGAAGATCACACGACTTGTCCGAATCAATCTCGCCAAGTACTATTACACACTCCAACCGATTTTCCAAGTATTGGTCAGATAGTAGACCCTTGAAGAAGCTGAGATACTCTGTATGGCCCATCTTCAGCAAGCTCGAGGCGGCTTCAAGACGGACATATATGTGCTCCCTCTCATTTCTGACCGTTTTTGCTAGAGCATCAGCGGCGGCGTCCGAGGGAAAATGTGCTAAGGCCTTTGCAGACACGTACCTGTCGCTTAGTGAGGTACTATCCAGCATACCCAGGTAGTACTCCGTTGAAGTCGTCTTCCCGCAATTGAATCGTTGCACAACCGGCACAACCGAGGCAACTATCTGGTTTTTCCTCACTGTTTCGCCAACTCTTACCCCGGGCTCGAGCGTGGCGCCCCTCTTAGATAGCAAAAGCGTTACTATTCTGCCACTTGTCGAGCCCCTATACTGGATTTTTTGAGAATTAACCAAAGTGACTTCTCCGTGGTCACTTGCAAGCGATGATGGCCAAGTCACCCTTATTTCGAATCCTTCAGTTGCGCCTTTAGGTTTTTCGGCAAAGGCTAGATTCTTATCATACGCAGCTCTCATGCTGCCGACTTCAACGTACTGCACAAGGTCCTCTGCTACCCAATCTGTAGGCCTTTCACCACCCTTAACGCACTTCACCAGAGCTATATAATCGTCATCTTCAAGACCAAAATCCCAACCTCTCTCCGGAGTGGAAATCGAATGAGACATTGTAATCTCAAGATTGGTTTTTGCTCTTGACTCGACTCTCTTGTCACAGTTGACACAGAGGATATCAGGCACCCTCACTCTTTTGATCTTGATCTGCTTCCATATTTTGAAGCTCATCGAGCCGCGCTCCAGTTCAATGGGGCTATGGCCTTGGGCAGTAAGATCCTCGAAAACTTTCCTCGTGCCAACCGCACCAAGAGATATCTTTTCCAGGAAACTCACATCAGATTTATAGGCTCTCCGACCATTCATACGAACTCACTCACGATTGCAGTACTAACCCTTTAGGGAGTATTTTACACCTATCTGTAATAAATATGAACCTGCCTACCCATTTGGTACAGACAGGAGTCTTGTAGAAGCAGGAGGCCCTTTCCGCTACAAAGGAAGGTTGTACATGGTGTGCCGATGAACTAGTCAAGAATCTCTACCTGAATGAGGGGCCTACCGTGTGCACAGTTCGTCATCAAGTTACTTTATGAATCCCTGTCCATGCGGCTGTTTCTGCAACAACTAAAAGAGATACAGATTAGGCTACTAAAATCATCAGATTTCCAAATCGGCAGTATGTCTGGACACGACGATTAGAAACTGAGCCATTCGCCTGCTAGTCTGGCCCACTTTCAGACCGTTCCCTCATATGTCTTTCTTCATTACTATTATTTATTTAATAAATTCAGATTCCTCTTTTTCCCAAGGATATTTACTGGGATCGGCTAAACCTTGATAAATATTGTAACGCTCCTCAGGAATTTTTAATATATCTACAAGTGGCACTCTAGAACTTCTCCAAACTATTCTTGTTACTATGGCTCGTTGCTGTTCATTGAACTCATTTCTCATAGATGATTGAGCGGATTTCAATGTAGCTGCATCACCGTAGAAATCAGCAACGTGTTTCTTCAGTTCGGTTTTTATGGAAGCTCGCCATGATGCAATCCACATGGTTATTGCGCCAATAATCGATATTACTGATAGCATAATTATAACGAGTTCCAATGTTGTCATTTTTTCTCCTTCTTAGAAATAACGAGCAAGGAGGTTGTATATTTGGATAATATCAAGATAATTTCTATGTAACCGACTTAGCCTATTACCGAGTGTGAATAATGATATCAGCAATATCACCACGGCAATTGATACAATCCCCGTTACAACATCGCTAGTTACTTTGTCCTGCGTTAACAGGGCTATAAAGCTGCCTAGAATCCCACCTGCAAGAATTAGTACGGCAGTAAAAACAACTAAATAATAATTATGGGTTTGTTCATACATAGACTTCAATATATCCATATTCAATTGATGATTGCCACTTGAACGAGCAAGCATGAGAAATAAATCCATGATTGTTATATTATTCATCTAGCCCCTTGCCAATGTATGGTTGGTATTATTCAATGTTCGTGCAGATTCAAGACTATCCATGATTTCGGAATTAAATGTAGTCACTTTTATGGGTGATTGTCAATGCCATAACATAGAACCGAACCATCATCCCGCGGATACTACGGTAGAATTTTTGTTCCCCTCTTTAGGTCGTTAAACAAAAAGCCAGATAGTGTAACCAGCTTCTTACTTGGTTTCGCCAGAAGTTTTTAAACGACTTTCGGAAGCAGAACCAAATTCAAGAGATGACTCCCCTCACGGTCAGACTGGAACAAGTTGTCGGCCCTCACGATGGCATCGAGTTAATAATGACTTGGACTAGATACTAATCTTGCACGCGACTACTTGGCCAGGCCGAGCTAGTATCGGTCCACAAGATATGACCATTTGCCTAAATCTAGCTCTTTTAGGCTGACAGCATAGCGGTCCACTATTATTAAATGCAAGGTCCAACCTATGTCATCGAGAACCCACCACAAATTGACAAGTAACCATAGCTTCTGTATCGTCAGGCGATGCCAATCCTCCACTTCGTAGAGAGTGATTTCCTGCCGTTCCCTGTCAATCTTGAACGCGTCGGGTATGAAGCCCAACGTTTGATTTATACCTCGCCTGAACACCACCTCGAGAGGTGTATTGTGCTTGAGAATTTGGCGTAGCATGCGGGGAAAACCATGCTTATGCATGCCTGCGTCTTCCGTCTTTAACAAATCGACTACCAATTTACTGAAGGTTAGTGATTTTTGTTGATTTGGCTCTTTTGACATAGGTGCGGTAGCCCTGTTGCTAAGTATTGTACACCGAGGATTCGTCGTTTGCAAACTCTTGCCAGAGTACTAACAAGCGATACGCACATGAGGCTAATGATTTTTATTATATCACCAATAAAGCTAAATTCTCTTTCCGTGCGGTTACTATCGCACATCTCCAGAGTCATTTACCCCATAGCATTTAACATTTCATCGCTTTGTTAACCCTGCCATTCACGGAGGGTTAAATCCTCTTTTCAAAAGCTATGATTTATTCTTCCACCTACTAGGAGTGGGTGACTATCCCGATTTCACCTCAATGCTTGAGGCGGATTTAGAGCGGGAATAAAGCCGTAAAGAGCGTGCTGCCAAAGATTTCTCGGATTTATCCCAGCGGATACCGTTGTTACTCTGGTGCCGAAAGAAGCAAAAGTAGCTATATGATCAGGATTTTAGTAAAATTTAGACTGGAGGAGAAACGCGAGAGGTTAAGAACCCAGGAGGTTTTACAAAACTGCGGGGGGCTTTCTATGGATGAAATTCAATCAGGCAAGGAATTATGCGACCAATTCTTCGGAGCCTTAAGTAGCAGGGAGGATATTGATCAAAAGGTGGCAATGCTACTCAAGAATCTTTATTCGGAGGGCAAATTAACAGGAGATAATATATTACGGGGGTTAGAGACTCTAAGAATGGAGAAGGAAGATGAAGGAGAGAGTCAAACTTAAGAGACTAGTTGGGGAAGGTTTCCGCGGGACTCTCAAAAGAGTCTGGCTTGATTTAGAGGATGATTGTAAGAGTCTCGTCCTTTTCGGCAACAATGGAGATGGTAAAAGCAGTTTCTCCGATGCCTTGGAATGGTTCTTCACGGATAGCATAGAGGATCTTCGGAGGGAAGACTGTGGGCGAGAGGACTACTTTAATGATGCATTACCCGAAACACAAGATGCAACAGTTGAGCTTTCTTTCAACAGAAACAATTTGGATAGCGAGAAAATTCTTCAACGGGAGGGTGGGCATCGATATTCCAACAATACTGAAGAATTTAAGAAGTACATTGAGGATAGCCGTAAAGAGTCAGAGTCATTCATTTTGCGCTATCACACAATGAGTGAGTTTATAAACAAGAGGAAGAAAGACAAACTTGAAAAGGTAGAGAAAATTATAGGATTTGGAATCGTTACGGAGACACGAGACGCTCTTCTTAGGGCACTAAATGCACTTAGAAATAGTACAGAATTGACTTTCCTTCGTGGTCGATCGAACGAAGAAGGAAATCATATTGTCAAGATTATTGGAACTAAACCATTCATTGAGGCAGATATCCTATCCTTTGCAGATGGGTTAAGAAAACAGGTTGATTATGACAAATCTATTAGTGATGTGGACACCTTGAGATCGGTCACAGATGAGTTAGATAAAGAAGTTAAGACTACCGAGAGGGGCGAGCAAATTGCTTGGCTGGAGCAGATCCGTGTGAATGCTTCAAGCTCTAAGGGAATTCCTAGTTTGTTGGACGGGCTAAAGCAAGTGCTAACCTCCCATAATAAGCTTGCCACTCAGCGGGAAAAAGTTGAGGCTTCAGCATTAGACAAACTTTACAATGCAGGCGCAGAAGCACTGGAGAGGGGCTGGGCGACGGCTGGCGAGTGCCCTCTTTGTAAACAGCCGATAGATACGGATCAACTACTTGAATCTCTCAAGAAAGAAATAGAGAGCATTCAGGGTCTCCTCGAAGAAAGAAATAAGGTCATTGAGCAAGTTAATTTATTACGCGATAGAATTCGGCCGCTTAAGGAGTCATTGGCATCATTACTCGAAGATAAGGTAAAGGAATCCCTTTTGGCACCACACCAATTTGAAACATTAGAAAGCTGGGCTGACTTGTTTGCTCGATGGGGAGAACTAATGAATAAAGTAGAGGCCTCTCCGGAATCTGTGATTTTCGAATTGCCTTCTGTAGACTCGCAAAATGCACTAGAAACTACCCTGACACAATTAGAAGAAACGATTGAAAGCAAAAAGAAACTATTAGCAGGAACAGAGGAGGAAAAAAGATTCTATCAAAATATACAAAAGTTAAAATCATTGCGAGACGATTATATCAAGCTTGGAGAAATTCGGGATAAAATTCGGATTTACGAAAGGCAGATATCTTCTCTAGAAAAGATTCATCAGGAGTTCGAGGAAAAAGAGCGAGAGGGTTTGTCTAGAGTGTTAGAGGCTATTTCCAAAGATGTCAACGAATATTTCAAGTTTCTCCACCCTGGCGAGGATTTCGACCAGATAGAATTAGTGCCAACGGAGGGACGAGGACTTGAATTCAGGCTGAAATTCTATGGAAGACCAATCTCACCGCCACTGAAAGTTCTTAGTGAATCTCACTTGAATAGTCTCGGAATCAGCCTCTTCTTAGCTTCGGCTCAGTGCTTCAATAAGACAAATAGTTTTCTAATTCTGGACGACGTAGTGAGTAGTTTTGATATAAATCACCGTAGATCCCTAGCTCGATTATTAAGAAAGAGATTCCCAGATACACAATTTTTACTTTTTACTCATGATTACCTTTGGTTTGATCTACTTAAACAAGACTTACCATCAAATCATTGGTTGTTTAAAGAACTCGCTAAGTGGTCTCATGAAAATGGTGTTGAAATAATTGAATCTCCGATGTCATTAAGAGAGCGCATTCAGTACTGTTTGGATACCAATGATATTAATGGAGCAGCTAACAAATGTCGCACACTTATAGAAGGTACACTCAAACAGATCTGCGAGGACTTAGGTGTTCGATTGGAATATCGTAGTCGCGAGGGGAATGATCGACGGGAAGCACGTGAACTCATCGACGGACTCGCTGCATATCTAAAAGCGAATCAGTCTTTAAGAGAAAAAGAAAACAAGTTACTATTCAGCGATTTGAAAGCTGACCAATTACTTACAAATATTGGGTCGCATCACAGGAATTTAGAAGCTACTTCACTTGCACGAGGGGACATTGAGACGACACTAACAGACATTGACGAATTCGAAGCTCTTTTTGTATGCCCAGATTGCAACAGGCCAGCAAAAATGAGTTATTCACCACGAAACAGCAAATTGAAACAATGTGAGTGTGGAAAACTCTGGATATAGGCGTCCGCTCAAATGAAATCGGTAGTAGGCATGATACTTGATAAGCAAATATCCAAAAATCGGGGGTTGTCTTTAAAGATTCCGCCAATGTTGATCCAGCAAAATTTGGTGTGAACAAATATGAATCGTTATAGGTTGTCCAAGAAGCGAGGCTAGGCTTATTGACATATCGCTAGTCTATAAACGAGGTATCTATATGGCAGATACAACCAAGATAAAGACTGTGATTGAACCCTATGTGCGTGGCTGGCTTTCAAAACAATTCCCTGGACACATCTTCGAAGAGAAATCTGTTGAGTTAGCCACCGGGAAAAATTATGCCTTTGACGCTGTTGCCGAAGATGGTTCTATAGTTGCGGCCATTCTGTGCAATAGAGCGGTAACAAGGACAGGGCGAGAGAACACAGGGGGAGTGAGGAAAGCTCTAGTGGAACTGGGCTATCTTAAAGCAGTTGCAGCAGGCGTAGAAAAAGTGATGGTCTTCACGGATGATGGTTTCTGTCACCTCATTCAACGTCGAGCAAGAAGACTAGGAACGGGACCAATTCAAATGATGGTTTGCCCTCTACTTCCTGCCTTAGGAGTATTGCTTAAAGAAATTCTTGACAAAGCTAGCCGTGAGCAACGAGCAGCAGAGTAAGCTTGCTGCGCAAAGTGAGAGACATGAAAGTATACGGGGCCTGTAGATCACTCTGCGACACGCTAAAAACTGCTGGGAGGGAAGACACAAAGCAAGCTCTCGCAAACTGCTAAAGCAGATTTGGCAGATTTGAATGAACAATTAGCCATTCCCCCCTTCAGGTAAGTACTCACCAGAACAGCATGCAAGTATGACTACCGCGTTGAACGCAGGTAATGTTCAGAAAGGGCTATGTTTATCTAAGGAGCGTTACCCGCCGAAAGCGACTAAGGTGCTCGTCCTCTAGAAATTCAATGGCCACAATGTTCTTTAATTGTATCCCGAGTTGTCGAGCATCATCCATTAGCCTATCATAATCGTCGGCGAGTTCATCATGTACCCGAAAGGCAAAAGGTGCCAAGTTTTGCACAGGCACCCCCTTCCCCTTCGCATCGTCAAGAAAGCGGAGAAATTTGTCAACAAGATATCGGTAGGACAAGATTAGTTGTCGTAATGTATTGATAACTCCCTTTAGCTCTTTATCAGGAGACTTATCACTCAAGTACTCAACACGGTGACTCAATTCTTCCACATCCGTGAAAATCCTTTCACAAAGGTTAGAAAGGAGGTCACCTGCCTGACTATTGCCGCTGTGTTGCATTTGGGCGCAAAAATCACCATTCGTTAGAAGGTCTCCCAAGATTGCCCATACAGACGCCCCGTGGCTTCCTTGCGTCAGCTTTTGTAGGTGTGACACGACTCCTGTAAGTTGAACTATGAGGGCCGCTCTTCTAGCATTTCTGCTCTCACGGGCCTCTCTTATCAGGATTACTACAACCATAATTAGATACATCGGGATTGTGACGATAAGAGATAAAATCCCTGCCAAGAACATAGGAACCACTACTAGAATGAGGCCGAGTACTGCCTGAACTACTATAATCCGTTTAGACCAGAGTATCTTCCACATGAGACATTCCCCTGCCTGTAGTCGTTCCTATTTTCGTCTAGACTAGATTCGCTCTGAATCGCTTTCTGCATTCTGTTCGGGTTCTGAAGCATTCTATCACACTAAAATTTAGGCTCCTAACAAATACCTAATTCAGAGTTCGGACAGGCCCTCTCTGTCCCGTTACTACGACCACTCCTACAAATTCTGGTTTGTATGGACAGGAAAATTGACAAAAAGCCAAAAAGTGCGACGTTGCATGTTTGACCGGTAGCCCTATAACCCTATTTCTTCTGTATGCATTCCAAACCTGTGATACTAGACCAGAAAAGTCGGCAAGCGTATAATCATAGGCAGGAGCTGA
>Ga0315282_10002759_pt1 | contig 31887 bp, 36 predicted proteins | sample YL17G07_20_MG_FD_203693 | JGI IMG/M metagenome (GOLD analysis project Ga0315282, IMG submission 203693) | Sediment microbial communities from Yellowstone Lake, YNP, Wyoming, USA - YL17G07_20 | ecosystem: Environmental > Aquatic > Freshwater > Lake > Sediment | place: USA: Wyoming | collected...
GCTACCGCCATCATCTCGACAGCAATCTGGTATTTTTTCTGCAGGCCGCCCCTCGTATCCTTTGCATCTGCAAGCACCTTGAAAAATTCAAGGATCAGTCCATCGCGCTTCATTTTGAGGATCTTATAGCCACGTTCGGAGAGCTGGATCTTTCGTTTGAGGTTGATCAGCTCCGAACGGGTTGGCTTGATATCGCGCAGCGCCATGAACTTCTTACTCCTTTTTTGCACCGGTCCGGAATTTCGGGTGGTATTTCTGGATCAGTTCACGGTCGATACGGACCAGCTGTTCAACCGGTAACGTCGAGAGGAGTTCCCAGCCAAGGTTCAGCGTATCTTCGATCGTACGGTCCTCATCGAATCCCTGCTTGACAAACCGGTTCTCGAAGAGGTCGGCAAACTCCAATAACATGCGGTCACGTTCGGAGAGTGCATCTTTCCCGACGATAGCGACAAGCCCGCGAAGGTCGTTCCCTTCCGCATACCCTGCATACATCTGGTCGGATACCTTCTTGTGGTCCTCACGGGTGTGCCCCTTGCCAATACCAAGGTTCATCAGCCGGGAGAGCGAGGGCAGCACGTTGATGGGCGGATATATACCTTTCCGGTGCAGTTCACGGGAGACCACAATCTGCCCCTCCGTGATATATCCGGTCAGGTCAGGGATCGGGTGGGTGATATCATCGCCGGGCATGGTCAGGATCGGGATCTGCGTCACGGAACCTTTTAACCCCTTGATGATACCGGCACGCTCATACAGGCACGCGAGATCCGTGTACATGTATCCCGGGTAGCCACGGCGCCCGGGCACTTCTTCACGGGCAGCACCGATCTGGCGGAGCGCCTCACAATAGTTTGTCATATCCGTGAGGATGACAAGCACGTGCATACCGAGTTCGAATGCAAGGTACTCAGCGGTAGTCAGGGCGAGCCGGGGCGTGATGATACGTTCTACAGCCGGGTCATCCGCAAGGTTCAGGAACACGACAGCACGTTCGAGAGCGCCGGTGCGTTCGAAGTCCTGCATGAACGCGTTTGCCTCTTCTTTCGTGATACCCATTGCCGCAAATACCACCGCAAAGCCTTCGGTAGAACCCGGCACTTTTGCCTGCCGGGCAATCTGGAGCGCGATGTTGTTGTGCGGGAGACCTGCACCCGAGAAGATCGGGAGCTTCTGGCCACGGACGAGCGTGTTCGTACCATCGATCGTTGAGATACCGGTCTGGATGAAATCAGAGGGGTTGCTGCGTGCATACGGGTTGATTGCCGCACCGGTGATGTCGAGGCGCTTCTCCGGAACAATCTCCGGACCGCCGTCGATAGGCTTCCCGCCACCGGACAGGATACGCCCGAGCATCTCCCTGCCCACCGGCATCTTGATCGTCTCGCCGGTGAAGCGGACACCGCTGTCCCTGCCGATACCGGTCGTGGTTTCAAAGATCTGGACAACGACAAGGTCGTCACTCGTATCCAGCACCTGCCCGCGTTTGATCGATCCATCGGAAAGGACAATGTTCACGAGTTCCTGGTAACCAATAGGCTCGGTCTTTTCGACAAAGACAAGCGGACCGGCAATTTTGTTGATCGTCCTGTATTCCTTCATGCTGCCGACCTCAGTGCATTGAATTCAGCATCCATATCCTTCTCAATCTTCACGAGCTCGGGCTTGTAGTCCTTGATGAACTTGATCTGCGGCAGTTCATTTTTCGCCTTAATTGCAATGATCTGCGCCGGGCTCACACCTGCTGCCTGGGCAGCGTAGGCGAGATCGGAATACATACGGATCGCTTTCATCATGTCGTACTGTTTCTTCATGTCACAGAACGTGTCCACCGCATCATAGGCATTCTGCTGGAGGAATACCTCACGGATCATACGGGCGATCTCGATCGTCAGCTGTTCCGTCTCTGGCAGTGCATCCGAACCCACGAGCTGAACAATCTCCTGCAGTTCTGCCTCTTTCTGGAGAATGCCCATTGACCATGACCGGATCTGGTTCCATTCTGGCGAGACTTCCTTGTCGTACCAGTCATGGAGGCTGTCCAGGTACAGCGAGTACGAGTTCAGCCAGTTGATCGCAGGGAAATGCCTTCGCTGGGAGAGCTTTGCATCGAGCGCCCAGAACACCTTCACGATACGCAGCGTGTTCTGCGTGACAGGTTCTGAGAAGTCACCACCCGGAGGGGAGACTGCACCGATAACCGAAACCGATCCGCTTTGACCGTTCAATGTCCTGACCAGTCCGGCACGCTCGTAAAACTCCGAAAGGCGTGCTGCAAGGTATGCCGGGTATCCTTCTTCGCCAGGCATCTCTTCAAGCCGCGAGGAGATCTCACGCATCGCTTCCGCCCACCGGGACGTTGAGTCTGCCATCAGGGAGACATCGTACCCCATGTCACGGAAGTATTCGGCGATGGTAATACCGGTATACACCGATGCTTCACGGGCGGCAACCGGCATATTCGACGTGTTTGCGATCAACACCGTCCGCTCCATGAGTGGTTTACCCGTCTTTGGGTCTTCCAGGTGCGGGAACTCGGTCAGCACTTCAGTCATCTCGTTGCCGCGTTCACCACAGCCGATATAGACGACTATCTCTGCGTCACTCCACTTTGCGAGCTGCTGCTGGGTAACCGTCTTGCCGCTCCCGAACGGGCCGGGAATTGCCGCAGTCCCGCCTTTTGCGATGGGGAAGAGCCCGTCCAGGATACGCTGACCGGTGATCAGCGGGATGGTCGGGTTCATCTTCTCCCTGACCGGGCGCGGTACCCGTACCGGCCAGTGCTGGATCATCGGGTATTCCCTGCCATCATCAAGGGTGCAGACAATTTCATCAACGGTGAAATCACCGTTCTTTATAGCCTTGACGACGCCCGGCTTTGCGTTCGGGGGGATCATGACCTTATGGACGATGTTTGTCTCCTGCACCTCGCCGATAATTGCGCCAGCTTCCACCTTGTCTCCCGCTTTTACGAGCGGTTTGAAGGTCCATTTCTTCTCATGGGAAAGTCCGGGCGCCGATACACCGCGCTCGATAAAGTTGCCCATCTTGTCCACAAGGACGGCAAGCGGGCGCTGGATCCCATCATAGATACTGGTGAGAAGCCCCGGACCAAGCTCGACAGAGAGCGACAAGCCGGTGTTTTCCACCGGTTCGCCCGGCTTGATACCGGATGTATCCTCATACACCTGGATGATGATATTGTCTCCCTGGATCTTGATGACTTCTCCCATCAGCGCTTCTTTGCCGACCTTCACCACATCATACATGTGGGCGTCAAGGTTGACTGCCGTAACCACGGGTCCGGCGATTCTTTTGAGGACACCTTGTTTTGAGTCCTTTGTTTTCTGGTTTTTCACTTCCACAGATCAACACCCACCGATCTCTTGATTTTCTCTCTCATGGACAGACCTCCTTCCTCACCACCGCCAATAGCGATGACAGTCGGCTTGACGGATTTATCCAGTGTAGTACGAAGCCTGCGGGGGATACGCTCCATATCGCTGCTGTTGAGGACGAGAATGCCGACCTGCCCGTCCTGCAGTACGCTGGTGATGCAGGCGCTGAGTTTCTCATCATTTTCAGCGGCATAGGTCTTACGGATACCCGCCAGCCGAAACCCGAGAATGAACTCACTGTTGCCGATTACTGCTATCTCCATTCACACCACCAGGTATTCCGCTATCTTCTCTGAAGGGAGCTTTGACTCTTTTCCCCGTGCGAGCGCCCGCAGGTTGATGACCTCATACTTCTTTTTCTCCAGGTAGACGAGGATCGGATGAATTGAGAACGGGTTGCGCTTTGAAATACTCTCCATCTGCTCCAGTTGCACCCGGGTAAGCCGGACTTCCACATCACGTACCGCTGTTTCCCCTCTCAACTCATCGAGAAGCGCAATGAGAAACTTGTTACGGATCCGGGCCTTCAAGAGTTCGATAAATTCGCCCTGGTCCCGTATGGTGTTTAGATGTGCAAAATCCGCATCGGAAAGGATACCCCCGGCGATAAACATATCCCGTGCATCCTCCTCAAAACTATCCGCACGCAGCCGGAACAGGGTTTTGATATTCCTGATATCAATATCGAACCGGATAAAGTCAAGGAACTGCTTTCCTCCTTTGAGCCCGCTTTCTGCCTCACTGATGATCTCGGAGAAGAATTGTTTGTAGAGCTCGTTCTCCATCCGGGAGAACGATCCGCTCTCCTTTGCAGCAGGATATTCACGGGAAATTACCGGATACATCCGGTTGCCCTTGAGCGCTTCGATAATCCGTTCAGGACTCTCTTCTGCCAGAAGGCGGTCTAAAAAGACACGATCAAGACTGCCAGCGGGAATCAGGATCTCTTTTATCTTCCCCACATTCTCCTCCTGCATCTTACCGCGAAGGATCGTGAGGACATTCTGGATATCCCAGCGCCGGAGGTACGCACGGGTGAACTCTTTTAAGTTCCCCGGTGTGATCTCCTGGATTTTCTGGTATTCCTTTGCCAGGTTCCACGAGAGGGCGACTTCAATAAGGTCGATCCCCTTAAAGACCGTTCCAAGCTCGTCAATCTCCTGTTTGTACTCTGTCTCCTGGATGACACGGATAATTTCAGGAAGGCTCATGTTGAGCATCCGCATATACTCCTCGCGGGGTATAAGTTTGGATTTTCTTACCCGCATCCTGGTACACACGTAAATATAGGGTGCAAAGACGCTTTTCACCGCAACCATCGGAGTACCTCCTCAGCCAAACAGGATATCTGATGCATCTTTCAACCTTGATTCCCACACTTTGTCAAGGAATGTGCGGTAACTGTAGTCAACCTGCAACTCTCCCCCTTTACCTTCGGCAAGAATTCCCCCGTCGATGTCGACCGGAGTCCCGACAACAAACCCGGAAAATTCCGGATTCCCGGCGATAAGCGACTTAACAGTCGCCATATCACGGGCGTTGCATTGAATCTTTCCCTCGGGGACCTCTTTTTTCACTTCGGTAAGGAGTAGTTTGATAGCTTCCCGATGGAAGCTTTCAGGGAGGGCGGCAATCTCCGTGCTGGTGGTAAGATAGACCTTGTCCAGAAGTTCTTTCTGGGTGTTTAAAAGATCCCTTTTGACCAGCAGGTTGGCGGCGGAGACCTCCTGTGCGAGGATGTGGGAGGTATTTTTTTCTGACTCCCCTTCTGCCGCGAGTTTGATCTCTCTGACACGTGTGCTGGATGCAGCAAGGATCTTATCTGCTTCCTCTTTTGAGTCTGCACGGATCTTATCTGCTTCTTTTTTGCCTTTATTCCTGATCTCCTCAACAACGGCTTCCAGTCCCATTGTCTGCCCCACGCTTAGAATATGAGCAGCAATGCCACGACAAGCCCGAAGATAACGATTGTTTCCGGAATGACCGTCAGGAGCAGGACAAGCCCGAACACGTCTTTATTTTCAGCAGTTGCGCCAACCGCTGCAGAACCGATCGCCATCTCGGCAATACCCGCAGCTATACCTGTAGATCCAACCGCAATAGCTGCGCCAATTGCCTTCATTCCGATCTGCGATGCCTTCATCAATTCAACGTCTGTAATTACTGCTGCTGCAACTTCTGCTACCATTTTTAATCCTCCGTAAATCTTCTCTTTAGTCCAAACGGACTGTATTTCTTGCCTCCACCCTTATAGAACTTGGTGAAGAATTCAACATAGTGCAACCTGATAGAGTGGAGTCCGCCCCCGAGAATGCCAAGCGCAAGGTTCAGCGCATGCCCGATCAGGAAAACGACGACACCCATGAGAATAAAGAGCACTCCGACGATGGTGATGCTCTCCAACTGGGGCTCAATGAGCATACCAATTGCGATAAAGTTTATGACCATGGCAATTGCCACGGAAGAAAGACCCACTGCGACAATACGTGCATACGAGAGCACGTGACTGATAATCGTTGGAAGTTCAACGAGCTCCAGCCCGGAATCCCGTGCAATAAACAGGACTCCTGCGGCAAGCATCACAGCACCGACGATTGCGGTAATATTCAGGGTCAGGATAATCTTTGGCATTGTGGTAAAATCAGGCATATATGGCATCGGCACCATTGACCAGATGACCATGAGGATCCCCCACATAACACAGATCCAGCCGAAATTCGCGAGAATGGCTTTCGCACGGTGAGCCCCGTGATCCTGTCGGGCATGATTTGCCATGCCCATGGCTCTCCCAAGGGTAATATGCAAAATACCAATCCAGATTGCAAGAATCATAAGTTCCGGGATCATCGGACCATGTCCGGTTGTGTGGGCACCGATTTTTAAGTGCCTGCTGAACATGATCGGGCTCCACGGCAATGCGAATCCCAGAAATTCGCTATAGAGTAACCCGAAGAAGATACTCGATATGCTTGCATTCCGGAGCACTGTTATCAGTTGACCGCTTTCTTCCCCTTTCAGGAACTTCCGAAGCACCAGACACATGCCAAGGAGCAGTAACCCGTACCCCACATCTCCGAGAATCAGCCCAAAAAAGAGGGGAAACACGATCGAGATCATCAGTGTCGGATCAAGTTCCGTGTATTTCGGGCGGGAATAGACATCCATGAGCATCTGTGATGGTTTGGCAAACGACGGGTTGTCGTACTCTACCGGGACGGCATCATGTTCGTAATCGATGGAAAGTTCTGTGACAAAGATCTTTCCTTCAGCCACGGTTTCAAGAGCTTTTGTAACGTCTGCCACAGTTTCTCGTGGCACCCAGCCTTCTGCGACAAATGTCACGTCTGTGGTAGCGAACCGGAGCGGGGCTTCGGTCTGCTCAACCCGGACTTTTAATATCTCTTCACATGCAACAAGGAACTCCGCATGCTTCTGTTTGATCCCGTCAATCTTCTGCTTGATCTCTTCAAGCTCTTTTTTGGACTGTGAGATCTGCCCGGTATAGAAGTCGATGCGTCCCTGGGGAGACCCGGATTCCTGTGGGATTGTCACTGCCTGGTATGCGGCTTCCTGCAACAACCGTTCGACTTCCCCCTTGTGTTCAACAGGAGTGACCACAACGACAAAATTCCGGTTTTTGCCTTTTGCATAGAACTTTTCATTCGGCACAGCGATCGGGACATCGTGTGCTACATAGCCTGCAAAAACAATAAAACCCGAATACCCGTAATAGAGATCCAGATCCAGCGGAACTCCTGTAAAAGGGGTAAGATCAGCGATCTTCTGTTCGTACTCTTTTACGGTTGCATCGAGCCGGGTGCGTTTTCCGGTGAGATCTTCAACTTCATGCGTGATGGCAGGAAGTTCGCGCTCAATCCTTCCCAGGATATCAGACTGGGTAGGTCGCACCTTTGTCTCAAAATCTTCGCTCTGGATTGCGAATGCATTCTCGATCGCACGGACGTTCACGAGATCGACAGAAGATTCGGTTGCCCCGGAAAGAGGCGTCCCGATCTTAAAACCTGCGTACTCGGGGTCTGCCCTGTCGACAAATTCCTCGATGTGGAACAGGTGACGGCGATAGAGCTCATTGACAACCGGACCCATCCGGTCTTTGGAGGCGACGATGAGCAGCCGGCTCATCTGCCTAGGTGTTAACATGCAGCTGCTCCTTAAACCGCATAACCAGCAGCTGCACTGCTTTTTGAAGGTTCTTTGACCCCTTCTCCCTGAGTGCCGCTGCGCGTTGTTTGCCCGCGTTTATGATTTCAGCGTGCTTAAGTGCCGCCTGGTGCCGTGCTTCTTCCAGTTTCAGCGTTTTATACTGTTCTGCATTGCTCTGCGCTTTGGCAATCAGATTATCAGCGTCAAGCTCAGCCTGAGATCGTTTGCGCTTCTTCTCATCCTGCGCAGAACTGATCATCGATTGGTACTCTTCCTCTGTTTTCTTGATGTCTTGTAGGACCTCAGTTTTCATCCAACCCTCCTCTCACGGCATTAATTATTTGGTAAAAAAAGCCATATATGTATTGTTATTTGCCTTTTTACACCGGTGAAACGGGGCACGCTCCTGAAAAGTGCGGGATTTTGAAGAGATCAAAAAACATCTCTTCAGGTTATGCCCCTTCTTAAGATAATCCGGGTCACATACACCCGATTTTGAGGTAAAAAAAGGTACAGGTCCTCATGGTCAGATGGATCTATAATGAACCTGCCGCAAGGACGTTGGTTAAAGAATGCGGGGGAATGATGAGGATTGGCAAAATTTCAGTGCGGATCCGTTTTTATCCCGATATTTACCCGCGTGATCGATAGTGTGCCCGGAACCGGGGTAATATCGACACCATCCCCGGTGCCGGAGAGCGAGATGCCGGAGAGTTCATCCGCAGAACAGATGAGGTGCTGTTCCGGGTGCGTTCCCCTGCGGATGGCACAGTCAGTCCGGATTTTGGGACCGACCGAGACCACGTACGCAATCCGCCGCGATCCCGGGTGATCCTTCGGGAGTACGAGTAACGGGATATGATAGGTCCGAACGAGTTCGATCAGCATAAACGCCGGTTCCACGGGACCGCCTTCCGGCGCAGAGACGACCACCAGATCCCCGGAACCGATGGTCTGGCAGTATTCTTCCTGGAATGTCTCAATGCAGAGCGCAAAACTGGTATTCACCCTGCCAACAAGCAAAAAAGATTTTTTCCCCCGGATGAGCAGCAGCTCATCTGCCAGGAGGTGCTTCATAGCAGAGCAACATCTTCAGACTGGCAGCTGGGACACATGGGGCGTCTTCCCACTCCTTTGAACCGTTCACCGCACTCCTTGCAGCGGTAATCCTTTCCCGTGACACGGTCCGGCGGGAGATCGATATCTACTGGTCCGCCAACAGTACACATATTTCAATCACCTCACTATGCCATCTTCATGTGATTATTTAATTTTATCTGAAATGGATCCTGTTGATAAGTAAGAAAATTTTTAGGTAATTGCATACATCAGCCCCAAACGAGAATGGGAAAAGAGAATACTCAATTTATAGTCAAAAAATCAAACACACGATAAATCCGCTCTCGGGGGCTCTGCCCCCGCCGCTCGGGGATCCCGCGGTTGCGATAGTGTTGTATAACCTGTTCTGGGGTCATCGCTAATAGCGCCCCGTCCCCTCTCTGGGGACAGGTGGCGCAAGAGGGGGGCGATCATGACACCTTAATACAATATTCTGGCTCTTCGACAAAGAATGTGGGTTGAATTGAACAATTAATTCTCATACTTGATTACATGAAATTGTTACACCCAGATGCTATCGGCATGGTGTCTCGACGACGCATGATACGAGAATACAAGGCGTTGCAAATATTTGGGAGGGCTCCCAGCAACAGACGACAAAAACTCCTTGCCCAGGCGCGACCTGCGAGGCGTCGCGCCGACCCGCATCAGCGGGAGGGAACTATCCCTCGCAGGGATATGGGGGCAGCAGCCCCCACGTATCGATTATCCGAAACTTACCCACACAAAATGACGAAGAGCCAATATTCTACAGATTAATAATCTGAATTCTCACCGCATTGGGGGCTGATTATTGATAATCACCAATTTTAATCTGCCCGAAGTCCGGCACGCACATGGGATTGACTTTTTGAGTTTAACATTTTCATCGCCCGCGTGTGAGACCAAAGGTCTCATGTGGTTTTTTTCGCGTATTCCGCCAATCCATTTTTTATCCGGCGATATTTAGACCGGCAGGATCATGCGGGCATCACAAGTACATAGTTGAATATTACCAGTGCAAATATCAGGAGGACGCAGGAGTGTTTTACCCCGGCGGACAGTGAGGATTCGCCCATCTGCCCGGCAATCAGCCCGGAGAATATTGCCTGCACGAGAACGGCATGATACAGGAGCCGGCTGATCGTCTTTACCGGAACTGCTCCCATTCCCGACAGTGCCCCGGTTGCCGGTACTCCCGCGGTATTGACATTCGCCAGGACTGGCAGGAACTGCGTGGTCATCACAGCGATAACAAAGATGAATACGAAAAACGAGAGATAAACAATTGCCGTGTAGATGAACATCTCGCCAAGGCGCTCTTTTTTAAGAATCTCACTCATATGGGCATCGCTTGAAGCGATATTGAGCACTTCCCCGATGTGCCCGCTCATCTCGCTCGCTTTCGTGATGAGCGTCACCGTACGTGCGATAGCGGGCGTGCTGATCCGTTCCTCAAACCGTATCAGGGCTTCGGAAAAATTTACTCCCCAGTCCATATCGCACTTGATCTTTTTGATCTCGTAACTCAGGATTCCCAGGTTCGTGTTCACCATGATCCCAATCGCCTGGGCGATCGTGAGCCCCACCTGGTTGATCCCCGCCATCCGCTCAAGAAAATCCGGGATAAGTGACTGAATTCCCAGCACTTTTCTCGCCCAGATGGTATAGAAGATTGCATACGGGATCAGTACAAACAACAGGGCAATGATCATATGATCGTCTACGATATCGATGAACGTCTCAATATTCGCGTAATGGGGAACACGCAGGAGTATGAAAACGACATAGAGGATCGCCAGAGGAACGGTAATAAAAAGTGTACGATTCACATTGTTGGCACAACTCTCAATGGGGTGGCGCAGGATGTACTTGAAGGTTCTGAGCTGGTCATACCTTTTCAACTTCCCGAACATGACCTCATCTCCCCACTTCTGCACAACCCTCACATCGGAATATTCGTGGAGCACCTTTGCTTTGATATACCGTCCGGTTGCTTCGCTTTTTATTGAGATAAGATCGATCAACAGGATGAAGATAACCGACCCTATCGGGAGGAACGCATACGTCACCATGGAGAGCTGGAAGACAGCAGTACCCCCCACCATTCCCATCACCACCATGATGATGATTAAAAAGAGCGGTCCGGCAACAAAGAGGGTTACATAGGCTTCCGCAACCAGTGCGAGGATATTGAGGAACTGTTTCTGTTCAAACCGGGCCTCTTCCTGGTACAAACGGACGCGGGTGGCGAAAAAATCTGACATGTTTCCCCCGCTCTCTATCACCGAAAGGAGGTCCTCAAGAAAATTTTTCAGTTTTTCAGAGGGGGTGGTATCGGTGAGATGGTGCATTGCGGAGACCACGTCGTAGCCAAAAAAGTCTGCATCCCGTACGACCTGCCGGAACTCCAGTGCAACCTCACCATAAATGTTCGAATGGTCAGACAGGGCACGGAAGATCACCATCAGCTCTGCACCACCCTTCCGCATCGCATACATATAAGCGACGGCATTATGAAGGGTCAGGTTGATCTTGATCGAACGGCTCCTCTTCTCAATTCCCGGGAATTTGAGAAGAGCGGTGTAACCAGCATATACTCCTGCAATCAACGCGAGGATGAGACTGGACAATTTGATGACGAGGAGCGTGGAGATGTTGAATATATACGCAGGTATCTGGAGATTGAAGACGTTATAAATTCCTACGGTTCCCGCCGTCATCTGCAAGGTTAAGGCTGTGCCGATGAAAAACCCGAGAACCGCAAAGAGAATGCCGGTCAGGACGGAGATCTGTACGGTCCTCCAGAGATACTGGTCAAGAGTCATCCCCATCCGTGCAGACACCAGGTCATTGTGGAGCGTCTGGTATCGCAGGGGGTCCCGCTGGATCCATTTTCTTACATAATTCCTGGCGTTTATCATAACACCTTTTTGAGATCGGTGATGTTGGCAAGCACCCTCTCCCGGTCGATATTGAACGTATGGAAGAGCGATGCAGCGGAGATGTAATCGATGATCCCCTGCTTTTGCATCTCGTTAAGGAGCTGTTTTCGCAGACCGATCTCCGCATCAAGTTTATCCCGTGTCCACCCCCGTTTGGCTGAGATATCACTGTAGACCTGAGACCTGCCGGTGAACGTGATCTGGTCATGAATGGGATCGTATACAAAGACATTATTGACCCGCAGGTTGCCGGTTCCGGGATCAATCCCCGCAATCTCCACAATTTCCTGTACACGACGGACTCGTTCAGTTCCGCGATAGATCAGGGCCTGGACACTCATGATGTTCAGTGCCTGGATCATATTCCGCGGGACGTCTAAGGGAGAACTCTCGAGACGGTGAATCGCGGCATCGACACTCCCCGCATGCATTGTGGAGAAGGTGGTATGCCCGGTGTTCATTGCCTGGAACAGTGTCTGTGCCTCTACACCCCTCACTTCACCGACCAGGATATACTCGGGACGCTGCCTCATCGCCGCCCGCAACAGGTCAAACATGGTGATTGCATGACCGCCTTCTGTGATGGCTTCACGGACGACACTTGCGATCCAGTTGTCATGGAACAACGTGATCTCCCGCGTATCCTCGATGCTTACCACTTTTGCGATCGGCGGGATAAAAAGTGAGACCGCATTTAAGGAGGTGGTCTTCCCGGATGCAGTGCCGCCGATGAAAATGAGGCTCTTGTTGTTCTCGATTGCCAGCCAGAAGTAGACAAGTGCATCGGCGTTGAAAGTGCCATACTCCATCAATTCTATCGGGGAGTACGGCTCTTCCCGGAATTTTCGTATGGTAAAAGAGGTTCCCCGCGTAGTTACTTCAGTGCCGAGCGTCAGCTGAAGTCGTGAACCCTCCGGCAGTGTCGCATCGAGCATCGGGGAACCGGTAGAGATGTGTTTCCCGGAACGCTGGGCAAGGGTGATCGCAAGCGAGTTGAGAACTTTCGCTTCAAACGTGATATTGGTCTTGATATTACGATACTTCCGGTGATACAGGAAGATTGGGATCCTGTTCCCGTCACAGGAGATATCTTCAAGACTGGGATCGTTCATGAGAGGATCGATACGAGACCAGCCGATAAAATTCCGGAGGAGGTAATAGTAGAGTTTGAAGAGTGTCTGTGTTTCGAGGGTAAGACCATAGTCATCGATCAGGCTCATCGTTTTATCGAGCAGAATTGTCTTACGGTCCTTTTTGATCTCATCAGAAGACAGGATGAGGACATCCCGCAGGTCCTCGTGAAGACGTTCCAGCAACTCATATTCAAAATTTGAGAGGACGGGTTCGAAGAGAAGGTACTCCGTCTGGTTCGTCCTGTTGTTGAGCGCGATGTATACAAGCGATTGCCCCTCGTCGATCCAGTACTGGTCGATAAGAGTGTAGCCCTCTAAGAGCTCACCTGCAACCAGCGGACCATTTTTTAAAAAGTTATATTCTTCGATGGTGGTTTTTGTTTTTTTCCTGAGACTGTTAAGAAACCGATTGAGGAAAGACCCGGGTTTTTTCGGTTCTGCCATTTCAGGTTCGGGTGCCTGTGGGGGTTCTGTTCCGGTAACGGGTTCGAACAGTTCCGGGAGTGTATATGCCGTTACTTTAGGTACCGGGACAGTTCCGGCAGGTTCAGGGGCCTGCGGGGGTTCTGTTCCGGTCTCGGGTTCGAACAGATCGTCTGCGCTTTGATCAGTGCCAGGCTCCTGTGATTTTTTTCGATGGAATTTAAAAAAATCCGATATCCGCATTATCCAATTCCTGCCCTGAAGAAAACGTTCTCCCGGATTATAGTCCGGAGAGCATTCTATATATAGTGTTTTGCGATTATCCCTGATAATTTTATACAACCAAAACCTGTTCAGATCCGCGTGGGGGAAAGAGAGGCAAAGATCCTCGCGATAACCACAGACAGGAACGTTCCTGCCACGCCAGGCTCTCTCCATGATAAAAAAATGCCACGAAGAGGAATATCCGGTACCTGACAGCCAGTGCATCAATGGATTACCCCCGGCATGGGCTGAAAGCATTAGAGTCCCCGAGATCCTTTGCTATTTTCTGCGGGAACTTCACATTGGCTGTGCCATACCGCCGGATGCCGGTCGGATCAGATCATCTTTCCTGAAAGGGACAGATATCTTTATCTTACCGTCCACGAGAGTTTCCTTTGCGAAATACATACTGTCTTTTATGTGGGTGTCAGATGCCAGAAACCATTCAACAACGAATGCCAACCGGGATCCCGACCCTTGATCCCATTCTCGAAGGAGGGGTTCCCAGCGGGTCTCTTATCCTCCTTCTCGGTGAGATCGGGGCAGGGCATTATGAGTTTGTATACAGTTCCATCGTCAATACCCTTGGGCTCATGAAAGGGGTTGCCCGCACAGGCATGATCGTCCCGAAAAAGATCCTGTATGTAACCTTCACCCGGTTGAAAGAAGACGTCCAGCACGAGATCGCCCAGTCGTTTCCGTCCAGTGGATCCGTCGATGTGAACACGATCCAGTATGATGATTTGTCAGAATATTATTTCGATCGCAGTCTCGTTCCCGATGAGTGGTACAGTCGCAGCGATACCCTCACCCGGCTGCAGAAACGGTCTGACCGGGAGAGTATTTTCGTACGTCTGTCTACGTGCTTTTCTCTGGCAGAGAAGGACAGCATCGTCATTCTGGATTCGATCACTGATATTGGCACCCAGGACTCTATCCCCAGTCTCTGGCCTCACCTGACAGGTATTCTCCGGGGGCTCCAGAGGTTTTCAAAACAGCGGAACATTACGATATATCTCCTCCTGAGTAAAGGCATTCTTGGATCGGTAAAAGAGATGGAACTTGCGGATATCGCAGATGCGGTCTTCCTGTTTAAGTGGGAAGAAAGCGCCGGTGCACGCAGGCAGCGTGTGATGTATTTCGAGAAGTTCCGGGGGGTCATGCCCCACCTTGAAGAGCAGGACCTGGTAAAATTTGCGGTCAGGATCTCCACGACCGGGGGTTTTGAGGTCAGCAACATCCGGGTGGTTATATGATCCAGGAACGCGTCAACCTCGGGATTGCCGGACTCGATGATATGCTCGGCGGCGGGCTGATCCCAAAAAGTATCTGTGCTATCATCGGCACCTATGGTACCGGAAAGACGACCTTCTCCCTTGAGTTCGTCTGGGATGGGCTGAAAAAGGGGGAGCACGTGATCTATATCAGCCTTGAAGAGCGCGAAGAACGGATTGTCGGGTACATGAAGATGAAGGGCTGGGATGTCACCCCATACCTGAACAAGGCCCTGTTTGTTATCAAACTCGATCCGACGGATTTCAATCTCGCCAATAACAGGATTAAAAATGAACTCCCGAACCTGATCAGCGAGAAGAACGCGAGCCGGTTAGTCATTGATCCCATCTCTCTCTTTGAAGACCTGTTCCCGACAGACTCCGAGAGAAGGCAGGAGATGTTCCGGTTCATTGAGGGGTTGCGGGACAAACCATGCACCATCATGATGACCTCTGAGACCGATAAGGACAATGCATTCTCCAGCAGGCACGCCCTTATCGAGTACCTTGCCGATACCGTGATCCTGTTGCGGTATATCCGCCCCAGCGATCTCACGGATGTTCATCTCGCTCTGGAAGTGGTAAAGATGAGGATGTCATCCCATTCCCGTGAGATCAAGCCGTACGAGATTATGCAGGACCAGGTCATGGTTTATTCAGAGGCCAATGTATTCTAAAAGAGGTCTTTTTCTCCCCCCGGCCACATAGGGGGAAGAGCCCGATCACCGCAGTCTCCCTTCACAGAGCAGGTCACTCGAAAGCGCAACCGGATGGCAGTCAGGGGCGGCGGCGATATCCGATCAGGAGTCGAAGGCAGGGTTTCCCATCTGTTTGTTCTGGTGGGGCATAAGGCACCTGCCTAAAATGGTAAAAATTCAGGTTTTTATATCGTGATGCCGAGGACATTCAACAGGACGAGGATGAGCGCTCCGGGCAGTCCGCCGACACCACAGATGAGAATCGTCGCAAGGCTGTACCCGAGATCCGGCTTACCTATCCATTCCATGACATGCAGGGAGTTCAGGACAAACAAAAACAGGATCCCAAGGACCGCATTGATCACGAGAACGGTGAGTTTTTTCACAAGATAATAGACAATCGCGAGGATTGCCACGATAAGAATGATCGCAACGAGCATCGAACTCATAACAATTACCACACCATTTCAGTCAGGACTGTACCATGTATTCAACTGCTGTTTTCGGAGTCGGTCCTGTCCAGAAGAGTCCTGATGATAGACTCATAGCTGTCATTGAATTTCCCCCGGGACTGCAACCGCTTCACCGTCTCTTTGGTTAATCGTATCGAAGTATATTCTTTCTCTTTTTTCATATGTGTATACCAATCTATCACATTACTACATTTTATAGGCTATGCCACTGAATTATACAATGCATACATTTAATATAGATGCATACCAATCGTTCCGTATCCACACGAGGTTGTGCATGAAGACAGACAGGGAATGGTTACAGGAAACGATGGCGGATGCAGTGGCTGATATGTTCTGGGAACGCATGAAACAGCAGCCCTCAGTACCAGATTCCGAAAAAAATTCTTCGCGGTTGCATGAACCCTGTCAAGGGCTGCGGGATCGCTGACAGGGACCCAGTTACCCCGCCACACTCCTGCACAAGACGAACAATCCCGGACAGGTGATACCGGGGATCATGTCATACCCCCTCATATTTTTTTATGTGCGATGCAGACCCAGTGGTCATAGAACGAATCGCCGGGACTTTCCCGCACGAGAACGTCTCTCCCCTTGGCTTCTCCCCAGGTACAGATCAGCTGCGCCTCTACCTGTGTCCCCACCGTGATCAACGTTTCACCGGTAACCGCGAACAGTTCAGAGACGATCTGCTCCCACATTTCCTGTGAGAAACTGTTGATCTCCCCCATCATGATCCCGATACCCCGGGGTGCCGGGTCGATGTACTCTGACACGATGGTTGCATCGAGACACATCGTTTCTTCCGGAAGGAGCCGGTGCGTTGTCAGCCCCCGGGCGAGAAGAGCCGGATCATTGTCATACGAAAGCGGGGAATATCCCAGCTCACGGAGCACACGTGATCCCACGCCCGAACCGCAGCAGCCGTCAATGCAGGTCTCTTTCGATCCCCTGCCCCATGCACCGGTGATAACGGCAGAAAGGATACCCGTTCTCACCGGGTTCAGGTCATCTACGGACGGGGGCGTCTCATTGAGCAGGTGCCGGGAAAAATACTCCCGCACTGCAGCTGCCCATATATTCCGATCCTCCTGGAAGATCTGACCGTTCAGTTGCTCGAATCTCTCGATCAGGGCAACACTCGGGTTCCTGCACAGAAATGAACCCCCCATCCAGCCGCGGGATCCATGAAATGCCATCGCAACCGGCTCTTCGTCTTCGTCAAGGAGCAGCCGCCCTTCATCCCACTCACCGGTACTGAGCGCTGCATTATACCGTGGATCGGCCAATGCCGGGAACGACGGTTCAACAAAAGTGAAGTCGTCGATTCCGAGGATCTCTCTTGCTCTCATGCATCACTCTCGATCCGCAACCCATGCGGGGCTTCGATGGTGCCGTCAATCTTTGCATCCTCGTGAAGAGTGAGGGACTTTGCAATGACGTCCCCCAGGATATGGGCACCTTTTTTCACCGAGACCGTCCCGCCGCCTTCGACATTCCCGTGAACTATGACGCCCCCGGAAACACTGATCCGGTACTTTGCACGCAGGCTTCCGAAGATGACGCTGTCCTGCTGGACATCGATTGACCCTGCCCGGATATTCCCGTGGAGCCGGCAACGTTTGCCGATCTTCATCGTCGATGGGACAGAGAAGAGTTTCATGTCCAGCCTCGATCGTGCGGGGATCATGAGCGGGATCTCCATCTTCGCTTCGTCTTCGGAGAAGATGTCATCCAGGATCCGATCGAGTTCTCTCTCGTTCTGAATTTTCAAGAGAGTCATCAGGTAGATGATGATGAACATGAAGACCGGCATCGGGTTTCTCACTTCAATTGCACCTTTTGTTTCAAACCCGTCCCTGATCTCAACATTCTCACCGATATCGAGCGTCCCGTTCACTACCAGCTTTCCGTTGATGGTCACACCTTCGCCGATGTATGCATCCTCCTGTGCGATCACATCGCTCCCTATCTCGCAGAGGTTCCCTATCCGTACATCGCCGTTTGCCCAGACATACTCCCTGATCTTCGAGGATTCGCCCACGTACACATCAGCGCCCCGGAGCCCGTAGTCGATCTGGCAGAACTCCCCGATCACAATGTTGCGATCGGTCCTGAGGCTGTGCTCCTGCAACTCCGTCCCGTCCGGGAGCAGGCAGTGCCTGTGCCAGTTCTTTGCGGATCCCTCTCTCATCGATCCCCCGGCATCGGCATCAGGCACCGTACTTGTGCGCTTTATTGACGAGATCCAGCGCGATCGGCATCAGTGCCGCACCGGTGATCCGGTTGAGACCCCCGTATGCACAGGCACGTTCATCAAAGTGCATGACCGCATCCACCCGCACACCTTCCCCCCGGATGAGGACCGGCACCGGATCAGCACTGTGATCCTTGATGCAACAGGGAGTTGAGTGATCTGCACAAACGACGATCACGCAGTCATCCAGATTTAAGAGCGGTGCAAGTGCAGTATCAACTTTCTCGATGAATGCCTTCTTCTGTGCCACAAGCCCGTCATGTCCTGCCTCATCCGCGCCTTTGATGTTGACGATGACGAAATCTTTTTCCCCGAGTTCGGTAATCACGGCCGATACCTTCCCGTTGATATTGCTGTCCTGCGAACCGGTGATTCCCGGTACCGGAACATGCGTAAGCCCGACGGCACTGCCGATACCGGTGATCAGGCTCGCGGCGGCAATGACGCTCCCGGAAATGCCGTATTTTTTGGCAAACGGTTCGTAATGCCCCATCTCCCCCGCCCCCCGCATCAGCACAATGTTTGCCGGGGCGAGCCCCTGGCTTACCCGGTCCCGGTTGAGCGGGTGGCGAGAAAGGATCTGTGTTGATTGTCGGACGAATTCGTTGCAGACCATAGCTGTTTTTTCGTCTTTTGCTGTCTGCCTCACCGCGTTCACCGTGAGCGGCGGCACGCCATCCTTTTTCGGGTCGTTGGAGGAGACACAGTACCCGAGCCCTTTACCTTTGAGTGCAAGTGCCGCCCGGTGCCCGGCACCAGACCGGAAGGTAAATTCCACGCCAAACTTCGAGAGATCAATTCCGTCCTGCAACGCTTTTGAGAGTGCCGCCGTATCGTGGATCCTGCCCGCACGACGGTCAATGACCAGTCCTTCCGGGGAGACCGTCGCGTAATTGCACCGGAACCCGATCATTCCCGGTTCCATGTGGATACCACTCCCTTCGCATTCGAGTGGTCCCCTGCCGGTATAGTACGTGTGCGGATCGTACCCTAAGAGGGCAAGATGTGCCGTGTCCGATCCGGGACGGACCCCCGGCGCGATCGTATCCATAATCCCGCAGATGCCCTCGGTTGCGAGCCGGTCAAGGACCGGTTTTTTTGCAGCTTCAAGCGGGGTAAGACCGCCAAGTTCAGGGCATGGCCTGTCAGACAGCCCGTCAATGACGACAAACAGGATCTTATGTGCGGTCATTCGTATGGAATGGTTTGACGCGCGGATTAATTAGACTTCTCGGTACGCCCGCAGACAGAACAGCGGATGCCCCAATAAAAACAGAGGTCCATCATCAAACAGTTTGGGTAGAACCATTTCATGTCGGGTTAGTTGATTGGGATAGATGCTTCAACAAACCGCCTCGCCAAGGCGCGACCCGACGAAGCGTCACACTAAACCCCACAGGGGGGTGGCTACCTCACCATGTGATTGGATGGATCCTTCAATTTGTTCTGTTCTCAAACCCACGCGAAATGAAGAAGAACCAAAAAAGAGAATGGGATTTGCAGGATTATTTGGTTGAGACGAGAGCAGCAACCTGCTCTACTTTGGACTTGATAATCTCGACCCTGCGTGTGGGGTAGATGGTCTTGACTGCCTTGAAGAGGTCACGGGAGATCTCGCCGGAGACGATACCGTTGACGAGCGTGGTCAGGTCCCATGCCTGTGACTGGGCAGCAACGCTTGCCATGATCACTTTCCGGATCGCGTGCTCCTGAGCGATGTTTGCCCGGGCAAACGTGTAGCAGCTGATGGTCAGCCTGACCTTCTTTGCATCCTTTGTAACAACCAGCATATGGCAGTCCACGCGGGAACTCCGGCGCTTGACAAGGGACCGGAGGTAATCACGGGTCACTTCGTGCCCGACGAATTCCGTGTATGCCGCATCGCCGGTCACGGTTGCGATCTTAAAACTCATCTTGACGTGTTGTCGTGCGTAATCGTTCGTGATCTCCCCGAGCGTTGACTGCATGATCCTGCCTTTTACGCTCTCCACGTCATTTGCAATGGTGTCACCGATGTATGCCTTGCCGAGATTGTCGGGAACATACACCTTGAACCAGCTCTTGGCTTTCCAGCCTTCTACTCTTCTTCCTACCTGTTTTTTCTTTGCCATAGTATCACCTGGAGGACTGCTCCTCCCGTTTGATTTCCTGTCCTGTTCTCATGCGCTTCTTTTCGGGCGCTGGTGCGAACCGAATGAACATGTGTCGTCTGCTATTGCCAGCATCATCAGGTAGTCGTCCACTGATGCAATGACTGACCTGACCTGTGTTCCGGCAATTATTGTCGTTACCCGGTCCCCGGATGCCGTGGTGGTCATGCTGTTTAAGTTGTCCGGCGCAAGTGCCCCCGCCACGCAGTCGGCATCCCGGTGCACCGTCGCGATCATACCTGCGATCTGCATCACAGGGCGAGCGCCTCCTGCCAGCCGTGTGCGAATGCCGGGACCTGCGTGCAGGGGATGGTTGCCCCGGCACGGCGGTGATGCCCGCCGCCCCGTCCACCGTATGCAACTGCAAGATCGTGCACGAGAATCCCGAGATCACGGTCCACTCCACGCGGGCAGCGAGCCGAGATCCGGCAGCTATCCCCTTCCCTTGCGTACACGAGCACCGGTACCGTTTGTACCCTGTCCCGTGCCAGCACATCCGCGACATCGCTTGCAAGTACGGCGTCCTGCACTTCATATACCGCGCCGGAACCTGCTGTGGGCTGTGCAGCGCCAAGTGCCGCAATGACCTTCATCCGGTGCTGCCGTGCAATCTCCCATGCCTTGGGAAGATCGTGGGACGAGCGCAGGCAGAGTGCCGCACCGATGTCGCCGTGACCGGTTTTACCGCAGGCATCGATGACTGCCGCGAGCGCATGGGCGTCCTCAATCACCTCGCGTTCGAGGTGGAATGTGTCGCCGTAGATCGCATGCAGGCTGCCAGCAGATGTATGCGGTGCTGCCTTGAGGACAGCAAGGGAGAGGAGGGTGTCGAGCCGGGTACCGTTCTTCCCTTCTGCATCTGCAATGAGTGCCGCGATGACTGCCTCGTCCCCGCTGATGCCACAGAGATACGGGCTTGTCGTAATATACCACCGCTCTGTCATATCCCGCCCTGGGAGCGTGAGCCCGCGGGTGGGAACGACAATCCCGTTGCCGACTCCGTCATTGAATATCTCAAGGTTCTTTCCTATGATTTCCTGACCATCACCAATGATCCCGGGTATCACGAGCCCGGCAAGGTCGCGGTTGTCCCCCATCTTCTGGGCGACGAAATATGCCGTGCCTGCCGCGGACAGTTCGCGGTCCCCGTCGATATCTGCGAGCCGCGGGTTCACGTGGAACTCACCATCAAAACGCGGGAGATGATGATCAACCACGATCGTGTCTGCGGGAAGGTCCTCCATCCCGGAACCGAGATCGCAGAGGAGTTTTGCCCCCTCTCCACCCAGTTCGGCAATACTGACCTCCCCGCGGACCCTCAGCCGGAACCGTATGCCCGCACGGAGCATCGCGTGGCAGAGGATAGCCCCCGCTGCGATGCCATCCGCATCGTGATGTGCGTACACATCCACGAACTGCTGGCGGCGGATCTGTTCTGCAACGGTTTCAGCGGCTGCGTCAAGCGACATGGGAACCCGGGAAACGTTTCTTTTCTTACCGGGACAGCAGGATCTCTGCGGTCTCTGGTTTGTACGTGAAGCCTGCGGGCAGTTTCTTTGTCCCCGTGTAGTACTTTACGAGACGGCGGACCTTAGCTTCAACGAGGTGAAGCTGCCGCTTGTTGTGCAGGTCTTTTTTGTTCTCGCCCAGGTGCTTGCGCAACCCGAGCGCTTTTACCATGAGATCCCGAAGGTCTTCGGGGATCTCGGACGCGATCTTGTTATCCTTAAGAATATCGCCGATGCGTTTACCGGTTGCCATTTTGACATCAGGGACGCCATAGCGATCCCGCAGGATGAGACCGATCTTTGCGCTCGATGTGCCTTCCTTCCGGAGATCGACAATGATTTTTTCAATTGCCTTGGTGTCCGTGTTGGACCACACAGGCGCCTGTTTCCGGTAAGGGCGGACTGAGCATGATTTGCCTCTTCTTCGGGCGTGCATTCGTGCCATGGTTATACCTCCTAAGACGTCGTGTAAGTCCACAAAAGAGCAGTGCTGTTACTGACCCCCTGTAATCCCAAGCCACGCCGGGCAGTGCGGTTAAGCACGTCGGACTTACATCTGCCAGCACATGTTTAAGTGCTGTCTTACCATTTGCCGGGGGGGAATATTAAGGGTATCGATGGATCGCCACAGGTAAGGGTAAGGTACGCAAGGGATATGATTGGTCAAATCCTTAACCGACCCTTTTCCTGACAAGGATCGCAAGGAGACATACAAGAATCAGAGCAGACACGCCGGAAAGTAAAAAGAATATCTGTTCCTGCTCAAACTGTTTGAAAAAACCAGCCGTTCCCTCCACGCGGTGCGGAGGAATCGTGACCATCCGGCGGCTGGAAGATCCCGAGAGCGGGTCTGTTGCGATCAGCATGAACTCGCCGGGAGGAAAAGCACCGGTGCTGATGGTCATGCGATACGCGCACTGTGTGTCTGACCCGCATGCATCCTTATCCCGTGGTATCGGGAAGTCGCCCAGCTTCAGACCCCCGGGTAAGGAAAATACTTCGACGATAAGGTATTCCGGTGGTCTGTTGTATGCGACAGATGCGTTCCAGGTTGCCGAGAGCGCAAGGGAGGTATCCGGGTCCGCAGTGGGCGGTGCGATCTCAAATGCAAGTAAAGGTTGCAGCGGGGGGGTTGACGCAATTACAGCAACAGGGAGAAGGAGTAAAAGCATTCCCGCCAGTGCAATGATCCGCCGTGATCTTCTCCTGCCATCTGTATGCAGGTAATAATACCATATCCTGAGTGGGTTTTGGTATGAGGATAGGCTTTGTGGTCGTACAACTGGAAAAAGAGACTGGACGGGCACGTCGGGGCACCTGCCGCGTCCATGCCATTCACATTGTGAACGGCGGTTTACAACACCAGCGTTTTAACTGATCCTTCCGCGGATTTCAATAAAGCTGGAAATGCCAATATCAACACATGACTGGCGAAGGTCGGGAATCGGTTATGCACTTCCCTGAGGGATACAGGAATATCAAAAAAAGCGGGAGTCCCCTGGGACTCTTATCGTTTCCTGCGCTTCTTTTTCGGCTCTTTTGCCATCGACATGAGGTCGATAATATAACTGCCTTCGTTGCCCACTGAGACTATTCGCTCATCGCTCTGTGCCATCTTCTCAATGTTGAGCTCGTAGGAGCCCGGGGAGAGGATACGGATGGTCTCCACCCGGTCAAACATCTCCACTTCTTTTTTCTTTTTTGGCGCGACGACTTCGAGAACCTCTTCTTTTGATTCTTCGGCAATCTCCTCGATCGACTTCTCGTCTAATACATCCTTGTGGATCTCCGCTTCCTTGATGTAGAGGAACTTCTTGCCGCCGCAACTCCCGCAGCCTTTTAAAATCTCGGTCGACCCGTCAGGATATTCCCTGCCGCATTTCGTGCACTTGTGTGGCATCCTGCCCCTCTTTATGCGAAGTTGTCTATCATCTTCTCGTACAGCTCTTCCGTGTTTTTACCCTCAAGCCCGGAGATCGCAACGACCGGGTGCTGGGGAAACGCGCTCCGTATCCGTGCGGGAACCGCATCGGGCAGGTCAATCTTGTTTGCAACGATGATAACCGGGAGTTTGCGGCTCTCGATGATCCCGATCATCATGATATTCACCTGCAGGAACGGGTCAAGCGTCGAGTCCAGCATGTAGACAACCCCGTCGATATCCTCCCGGAGCCAGTGCATCGCCTCAGCGACACCCTCGGTTGCTTCACGGGCACGGATGATCGCCTCATCCTTCTCCATACCGTACTCTAAAAACTCGTGGTAGTCGATCCTGGTGGTGACACCTGGTGTATCAACGATATCGATGGTAATGGTACTGCCGTTCGCGCCGGAGATCACGACGTTCTCCTTTTTGCGTGCACGCCGGGTTTCGTGCGGGATCTCGCTGACCGGGCCAACCGCGTCTCCAGTCCAGTCGCGGGCGATGCGGTTTGCAAGCGTGGTCTTGCCCGCATTGGGCGGTCCGTAGATACCGATCCGGGTCCGTTTCTTTGCGAAAAACCGGTTGAGAAAGACTGAAAATCGCTTCTTTGCGTGGCTAAAGCTCTGGGAGAATGTCTTCATAAAACACCTCTTTTACGGTGCAATGTGTGATAGTACAATGGAGTCACCAATAACAGATACTAATGTTTGGAATGCGTTCTTTATTAGGTTTCTTGTAAACCGTAACGTCTGTCTGCTGCGCGGTCATCCACGGGAATTCCAGCTATTACTGTGGTGCATTGCGCGCTTCCCCATCCACATTGTATTTATACAAGCGGCGGGGAGTATGCTAATTGTAATCATCAGCCAAAGCACTTCTAGGAGGTGACTCATGAAAAAGACAAACGACGCAATTCGCTTCGAGACCAATGTACCGCTCAGAGAGATCATGCACCCGAACCCTACGACCATCGCATGGGGTGCCACCGTCCATAAGGCAGCAGCAACAATGTGCCATGACGAGGTGGGAAGCTGCATCGTCTTAAAAAGAAACCTGCCGGTCGGTATCGTCACCGAGCAGGACATCAACTGTAAAGTGGTATCAAAGGACAAGAAGCCCAGCAGTGTACAGGTTAACGAAATCATGAGCACGCCACTCATTACGGTGAGTGCGGACCAGACTGTAGGGGAAGCAGCACATATGATGGTGAAGCACCATGTAAGGAGACTTCCTGTTGTCGATGAAAAGAACAAGGTCATCGGCATTCTTGCCGTGCGGGATCTCCTGACGGTCTCAAACGAGTTAAACGAACTCCTGACCGATCTTATCGAGATCAACCGTGAGGAAGACGTGGAACCAGGTATGTGCAACCGCTGCGGTCAGATGTCTGATGATCTTAAGCGGGCAGACAACCTCATGCTCTGCACCCGTTGCCGTGAAGAGGATAACATCATATGAAAACGGCACAGGATTTCATGGTTGAGATCCCTGTGCTAAAAGTTTCAGACGGGATGACAAAAGCACGGCAGATCTTACGGGATGACCGTTTCCGGGAGGTGTACGTCATCGACGCAAAAAAAAACCTCGCCGGGTATATTGACATCACGGATGCGCTGCGGGTGACCGCGACGAAGTCGAACGTGACGCTTGAAGGATATGTCAAGGATGCGGCTACTGCAAGTCTTACAGATTCGGTTGAGCATGTGGCGACAGTGATGGGGAAGTACCGCACTGACAGCGCTGCCGTTGTGGACAAAGAACAGCATGTCCTTGGCGGCGTAATGCTGTCCGACATCTTCCCGGTGATCATCTCACGAAACGAACTGCCCGGGCGGGTCGCTCCTCATATGTCCGGGAATGTTGTCACCGCGAGTCCGGCTGACCCAATCCAGAAGATATACGCGTTGATCAGGGACAGCGGGTTCACCGCGTTCCCTGTCGTGAAAAATAAAAGGCTTGTCGGGATCATCTCCCGGCGGGACCTGATCAGTTCGCGGGCGGTGCGATCGACGCTTGCCGGGCATACGCAAAAGATGGTTGAGGACGTGATGAAGAAGCCGGTAATCACCATAACACCGGATGAACCGCTCAGCGTTGCGGCGAAACTGCTCGTCCAGTATGACGTAAGCAGGCTTCCGGTGCTTGACGGTGACAAGCTGGTTGGCATCGTCGACAGGCATGACGTCCTTTCGCGGCTTGCATAACCGGAAAGGCTACATAACCGGATAACAGGAATACCATAGACCCGTGCATGGCATTGTTCTGGCATGCGACGGGTAACGGGAATAAAACCGTAACAGGGAGGAAAGGTATGCACCAGACCGACCGGGGCACGAAACAGGGTGACCGGCTCCTGAAGATGCAGGGAAAATTCGACCGGGGACCAGTCGACTTCAAGTCCCATATCGCACAGCAGGATGGAGAGATCATGGCGATCGCTACCCGCGACGTCATATCAGTGCCGCCTACCGAGAGCATTATCGGGGCGGTGGAGATGATGACGAAGTACGGGTTCCGCCGCCTGCCGGTAACCGATGCCGGGACTAAGAAACTGCGAGGGATCGTCACGTCCGGAGACGTGATCAACTTCATGGGCGGCGGGGACAAGTACCGGCTTGTCCAGGTCAGGCACAACGGCAACCTGCTCGCTGCGGTGAATGAGAGCGTGCGCACGATCATGACCCAGAAGCCCACTACCCTGTCAGGTGACTCCCACATCCGGGACGCACTCGGGATCATCGTGACAAAGAAGATCGGGGGGCTTCCGGTTGTTGACGCTCACGGGGTGCTGTCCGGCATCCTCACCGAGCGGGACGTGCTCCGGGTGCTCGCCAGTGAACGGAGCACCCTTGCGGTTGAGGACGTGATGAGTTCGGCACTCCGGGTGACCGCGCCGGACTGCCCGATCTCAACGGTCACCCGGGACATGACGAAGTACCGGTTCCGCCGGCTTCCTGTCGTAAGTGACGATGTACTCTACGGGATCATCACGGCAACGGACATCATGCGGTACCTCGGGAGCCGGGAAGTATTCTCGCGGCTCACGTCCGGAAATGTTGCGGAAGTGACCGGCTTACCCGTCCGCACATTGATCGCCGGGGACCTCTTCACCACCATTCCGGAGAAGAGCGTCAACGAAGCGGCACGGGAGATGCTGGAGAGAAATATCGGGGCGCTGCCGGTAATCGAGAGCGGTCGCCTGATCGGACTGGTGACCGAATTCGACCTCGTCCGGGCGCTCGCACAGGAGTAACTATGTTCGCACGTGATGTGATGACTGCCCCGGTATTTGTCGTTTCACCGCATGACAATGTCGCGTACGCGAGGAACCTTATGGTGAAACATAAGATCTCCCGTGTTCTCCTGATGGATAACGGGAAGCTTGCCGGTGTGCTTACGAAAAAGGACATTGCCTACCGGCTGAAACAGCAGGGTGCGGCGTGGCGCCGGAGGTCACTCGACCAGGTCTCTGTCGCTTCGCTCGCCGCGGTTAATCCGGTGGTGGTGACGCCCGGTACCGGGATCCGGGGGATTGCATGGCTCTTTGTCGAGAAGAATATCAGTTGCGTCCCCGTCGTCGAAGCGGGTGCAGTCATCGGGATCGTAACAAAATCTGACCTGATGGGATCCGCACTGGTGGGATCACTCGGCGGGACGGTCAGGGATGTGATGGAGGATGTCGCCACGGTCAACCGGCAGCACTCGCTCGACCATGTGATCAACGTGATGAGCGCACGCAACGACAAGGTGGTGGTGACAAACGATGACGGCACGATTGCAGGAATCATTACCGAGACAAACCTTGCATTTTTTGAAGACGGGAAGAGGGTTTCCGGGGTGGAAAGAGATGTAGCAAGACAGGGACAGAACAGGGCAGACGGAACAGGAGGGCAGGTTTCGCTGGCGGAGAAGAGGGTGACCGCAGAAACCGTGATGACGAGCCCGGTGATCACCGTCTCACCTGACGAACCGCTCGCCCGTGCAATAGCACTGATGGGCAGGGAGCACAAGAACAGCCTGGTTGTCGTGGAGAACAACACAATTCTGGGAATCATAAAACGGGATGATATCATAAAGGAAGTGGCGAAATGAGAAAGGAACTCTTTGTTAAAGATATAATGGCAAAACCAACGACCATATCCAAATCGGCAAAGATCACAGAAGCACTCGACAAGATGCTTGCAGAGGGTATCGACCCTCTCATTGCGCTGAATAATGCCACCGTTGTCGGGACGGTGTCCCGGCAGGCGATTGCGGCGAAGATGGGCGCAAAAAAGAACTCCGATATTGCACCTGCTGCCATCCACGTGGCAAGTGTGGTCACGGATGATTTCACGAGTGTCTATCCCGATGAGAGTATCAATGTGCTCGTCCCGCTGCTCCAGCGCTACAAACTGGTGGTGGTCTATGACAGCGACCACAAGTTGATCGGCCAGGTGAGTGCCGGCGACCTCTTAAAGAAGTACCAGCCGGAGGACGGCCTTGACGGTGCGATAGAGAAAGCCGTGACGATCGATGCGGATGAGCGGGTCGTCCACCTGCGGCGCCGGATGCTCGATGATAACATCAGCCGTTTTGTGGTGACCGAGAACGACAAGATCACCGGCATCGTGACCGAGACCGATGTGGCGACCGAGCTGCGCAAGTTCCGCGAGGCGGTCCCGGACCAGCACCAGGACCACCGGATCCGGAACCTGCTCGTGAAAGATATCATGAGCACGCCGCTCATCTCGATCGACCGGAACACCCATGTGGCTGACGTGATCGATACGATGGTAAAGAAGAACATCAGCACCGTGCCTGTCACCGACAAGGGCAAGCTGGTCGGGCTTGTCACGCGCCGATCGCTCGTGATGGCGTTGTAGATATTCCCATCTTCTTTTTTAGACAGGGTTTTCTGATTAGTTTACGCTGGGAAATCTTGTTTGAAAATCATTACTGGATTTACTTCAATGACTGGGATACCGCGTGAGCAGGGGATTACAGCCGTACAAGGAACAGTATCCCGATACTTACGCCGATGATGACGACCGTCCACCGCAGGAGTTCCGGGTTTATCCGCCCTGCAATTTTCCCCCCGGCTGCCCCGCCTACGAGAGCTCCTGCTGCCATCACCAGTGCAACGGGCCACACGATCATGCCGGAGAACAAAAAGAAGACCGCCGCCGCGACATTCGAACCTAAGGTGATGCACTGCTTGAGTGCATTGAGCCGGGTCAGGGTATCTTTTACAAAAAGCCCGAGGACAGAGAGGATGATGACGCTCTGCCCCGCACCGAAATATCCGCCATAGACTGCTGTAAGGCCGATCGGCACAAGCGCCTTTTTTACCCCGTCATCTTCGGATCCGTTTTTGCCTGCATGCCGGTCGATCCAGTCCCGGACCCGGTGCTGGACGGCGAGCAGCAGGGACGCACACAGGATAAGGAACGGGACAAGGATCCGGAATACCTGGTCGCTGACAAGGAGGAGGAGGATCCCCCCGCAGATGCCTCCTATAATTGCTAGAGGGAGGAGCAGCCATAAGCGCCGTCCCTGCCCGCGGAGATCTTTCCTCTGCGCGAGCGAACCCCCGAGATAACCCGGGCATAACGCGACGGTATTGGTGATATTTGCCGCGACCTCGGGAACTCCCAGTGCGACAAGCGCCGGGAATGAAATGAGTGTGCCCCCGCCGGCAATGGCATTGATCATTCCTGCCGCAATGGCCGCAAGCCCCGCGAGGGTAAGTTCATATCCGGAAAGCATGCCCGGTCCCTTTTTTTATCATGTCCCGTTACCCAAGCATCGGGAGAACATCCCGTACCATGTGGACCCGCACACCGATATTTGCCATATCCCGGACATTTGAGGCATGGATCTCATCATCCTTTGCGCCGACAGCGTCTTTCACCAGCACCACCGGGTAGTTATACGCGATAGCATCGAAGACCGTAGTCCGGACGCAGTTGGGGGTCTGGATCCCGGTCACCACAAGATCCGAGACTTTCAGTTTCCGGAGCATGAGGTCAAGCTCCGTCCCGATGAACGCACTCATCCTCGTTTTTGTGATCACGTACTCATCTGGCAGCGGAGACAGTTCAGCGATCACGGCTGCCCCATGCGTCCCCTCAACGGCAAACGGCTGTCGGGAAAAAAGGTCCTGCCGGATGATCTCGACATCCGACCCGTCCTTCCGGTGCACCCGCAGGACGTGGAAGACCGGGAGTTTTTTTGTGCGGAACCGGGTGAGAAGCTCAAGGATCTTCGGGACAACGGTGCGGGCCTGTGCTACCTTAAGCGGCGCCCCCTCAAGAACAAAATCGTTCTGCATATCGATGATCAAGAGTGCGGGTCGTTCCATTCTGTCATTCCTCACAGAGAGATGGAGCTTTTTTCTTAAGTATTGTATGCCCGTTCCCGGGTGCCGGGCACAGGTCCTGATCCGGGATCGTGTCAGGCCGCCCCCCCGCATCCCCTCGTATTCCGTCGTAAAATCTCCCGTAAAATCTCCCGTAAAATTTCCCCGAAAGATCCGTTTTCCCCAAACCCGCAGCGGCGGTTAGCTCAGCTAACCCGCAGGTTATACCCATCCGAGCCTGATTAGAGCCTAATCCGAGCCCCGATTCCAGTGTAAAAGCCATATAACTTCAAAACGATTCGAAGCTACCGCAAGCCTTTATAGTTTAATCAGATAACATTCGGATAATACAATGACGAACGAACTCATCGGACGACTGAAAAACGGGATCCGGGCTGGGATCAAAACCGTAGCAGAAGCGTTCATGCCCGCGTTTACAGTTATTCCCGGTGAGAAGACGATCCTTGTAGCTTCAGAAGGTAACGTAATGGATATGGGGAAGCGGTACAGGTTAACGAGCGGCCATTCTCCACTCTTTTCGCTCTTCACGTTCTTTGGTTTACGGCAGTAAGCGCCGGTCCGGCGTCCTGGTCCTTTTGATTCCGTACGGTTGAGCCTGCCGTCCGGTTGTGCCAGGACTATTCGAGTCGCTAAGATAGCGGCAGCTCTTCCCGGGCCGGTGTTGTAAGGCTTGCGATACGGAGTGGATACTCCCTTTCGCGGGAACGGTGGTTGAAAAAAAGTACAACAGGTGATTAAAATGGAAGTTGAATCGACAAATCACGAGGATGTGGCCGAGCCGGACCAGGTTGTGTCCGGTACGGCCGGGACCGGACAGGAACACGGAATTGAAACAGGAAAATTAGGAAAAACGGAAGAGAAGAATTCGCACGTGACGCACACGCGTGTGGTCACAGGAATGGGCGTCCTGTATAATGGGAAAATACCTCCACGCACAATCCAGGAAGCGACACAAGATCCTGTTGCCTCACCGGATGTCGCAGAGAGTAACGGCGATCTGATATTTTCCCTATTCGACCGGCAGGACCGTATCAGGGACCGGATACAGAGAAAGATCGACCGGCTCGATCAGCGTCTCACAAAACTTGAAGACCGGGGGCGATCGCAATGAACGCACGCAAATCACTCAGGGACCGGATACGGAAGAAAATCTTCCGGTGCGATCAGCGGCTCAAAAAATTCGAAGACCGGAGGCGATCGCTATGACAGCACGGAAATCAAAGAGCGAGACCGGGATCCCGCTCTACCTCATCCCTCACGTGATCGCCCGTAAGATCAAAGAGCAGGGTGATGACGTGTTCCGCATCAGCGTGAAACGGACTCACTGGCATCACTATAACATCACAGTCCGGACAAAATCGCCGTACCGGGAGCTGAGGGTACGGGAGGATACCTGCCCGTCCTCTGCCCGGCAAATGCCCGACAATCCTGATAACAAACCCGGCGATGATAGCAGCGGAGGTGCGGCATGACCCGGGGACGGCCTCCACAGAAAGGACTGGACGATGCGCTGCCGGTTGCCATGGCAAGAGGGGTGGTCATGATCTTTGTGCAGTCCGTAAAAAATCCGTGCGACTTCGTGATCACGGGAAACGGCCGGTGCGTCTTTGTCCGGGTCAGAAAAGCCCAGTGCCTCCGTGGTACTCCCGGGGAGATGGAGAGGGAGTTCCGCGAGCCGGTGACCCAGCTCCGGACTTTCCCCGGTTCGGGGCCTGTATCCCGGGAGCTCTGGATTTATTCCCGGTACGGGAACTGGCGGTTCTTCCGGGTGGAGGACGCCGGCCTGGTGGAACTGTGCCGGGACGGGATGCCGGTTT